>Ga0210040_10004987_pt1 | contig 17058 bp, 17 predicted proteins | sample CryGeyCG12114_NA_FD_185462 | JGI IMG/M metagenome (GOLD analysis project Ga0210040, IMG submission 185462) | Groundwater microbial communities from aquifer - Crystal Geyser CG19_WC_8/21/14_NA (SPAdes) (version 2) | ecosystem: Environmental > Aquatic > Deep subsurface > Groundwater | place: USA... | reverse complement strand
GTAATAGATCGGCAGCTCATGCAAAAGCTTCAAATTACGAGCAGGCACTTCAAGATGCGGAAGAAACTATTAAAATCAAGCCTGATTGGGGTAAGGACGGATGCATGATGCATTTCATTGTCAGTGATGTAATTTTTGGCTGAGCTCCGCTCCGCTCCAGTGGCTCCATTATGCGTGCACAGTCACCCGAATGCTGTTTAGGCTCAACTGTGCAAAGCAAATACCTATCCAAAAATAAACAGTAAATATTGATCAAGGTGGTAGAATATATTCTACCACCTTGAATATTGATTATGTTTTTTTTTCTGGTACGCTTTAGTTCACGATTGTTAGGAATATGCCAATGCCGGAGATGATCGTAAGCAAAAGCAACTACTTTCACATTTTTTTATTTACATTCTGATTTTTTAGACATCCAAACGAAAACTTCCCATCTTATTAAAGTACTAACTACTAACTAATGTCACAATTTTTAAGACTTGACACTGGATACCTTATAAAACAGTTTTTAATAAAGATTAGTATAGCCTTTTTGCAGCTTTTCCTGCAATTTTTTTGAAAAATTCTCGAGTTTCCAAAAAGTTTTTAGAACTCGCTTCGATCCGGGTTCTAGCGGAGCAAACTTACATCATTAGTCACGCTTGAAATGGATTATTGGGGATTGGGGATGGTGTGAAATATTTTTTATTTCTGTGTTTTAGGAAAGGGTTACTCAAGGAAAGGAGCTGCTCTTATGTTTTTAAAACGCCACGAGGACGCTATAGATACCTTCAAAACTGGACTTGCAGTGGATCCTGCTAATAAACAGCTAAAAGAATCCCTTGAAGAATGTATGGCTAGCCAAGGACCTAAGCAATTTGGAAATCCCTTTACTGATCCTTCCATGATTTTCAAATTGCGGAATGATCCTAGAACTGCCAAGTGGATGGACGACCCCGAATATCTGAAACTTATTCACGACATGCAGAGTGATCCTAAAAACTTGGGGTTTGTCGTCTTGAATAGAGTTTAAATGTGCTACTATTACTTGCACTAAATGTTAGCGCAGCACCACTAAATATTTCAATATTTTTTTGTTTGTAGATTAAAATTGAATGATCCTAGAATGATGACAACTTTAAGTGTACTTCTTGGGGTGGAAATGGGTGATAGCAACGATATGGAAGTAGATGAACAACCCCCTAGTAAAACAGAATCACCTCCTCCACAACCCAAAAAGGTTGATCCTGATGAAGACTTACCTGCGGAAAAGAAGGCTGTAAGACGATGTCTATGCTATTATTAGTTGTGTGATTATATCACTTTATGATTTGAGTTGTAATTTATGCTCTATTTTTGCAATGCAGGCCAAAAAAGAAAAAGAAGCTGGAAACGCCGAATACAAAGCTAAAAATTTTGAAAAAGCTATCGAGCACTACCAAAAAGCGATTGCACTTGATCCCAATGATATGACCTTTAAGACTAATTTGGCTGCCGTATATTTTGAGCAAAAAAGATTTGAAGATAGCATAAAAGAATGTATGGATGCGATCGAAATTGGTCGAGAAAATCGAGCAGATTTCAAGTTGATTGCTAAAGCGTTTACACGTGTGGGAAATGCGTACAGAAAACTTGGAGATTTTCAAAATGCGAAAATTTTTTATGAAAAATCTTTGAGCGAGCATCGAACACCAGAAACGAAAACAATGCTGTCTGAAATTCAGAAATTGATTAAGGAAGCTGAGAGAAGGTCCTATGTGAATCCAGAGATAGCTGAAGAAGAAAAGGAGAAGGGGAATGAATTCTTCAAAAAGGGTACTGACGAGAAAATCCAAAATCAGAGACAATACTTCACTGCTTTTAGTTTTTTATGATAGTTGGTCATTTTACATTTTGCACTTTTAGGCGATTTCGCAAATGCCATCAAACATTATTCCGAAGCAATTAAGCGAAATCCAGATGATCCCAAATTGTACAGCAACCGGGCTGCGTGTTACACCAAACTAGCTGCTTTTGATTTGGGTCTTAGAGATTGCGATATGTGTCTACAACTGGATCCTAAATTTAGTAAGTTGTAAAGTTTTTCTGAAACACTATCATGCTTATATTATAAATATGATTTTATATTTTAAAACTTTAACAATGTAAACATCACTCTAGTCAAGGGATGGATTCGGAAAGGGAAAATCCTGCAAGGCATGCAAGACAGTTCGAAAGCAATGTCTGCATACCAAAAGGCATTAGAAATTGATCCCACAAATGCTGAAGCTAACGATGGATACCGCCAAACTATGTCTGCTCTTCATTCCGATCCCGAGGAACTTCGTAAACGAGCAATGGCGGATCCCGAGGTACAGGCTATTCTCCAAGATCCAGCAATGAGAATGATTTTAGAACAGATGCAAAATGATCCCAGGGCGCTTCAAGAGTAAGTTTTTTAGTTTTAATTGAATGCGTATTTTATAAATTGCTATGATCGTAAATCAATTTCATGGTTTGCACGTTATATTTGCAGTCATTTAAAAAATCCCGATATTGCCATGAAAATCCAAAAATTGATGGACAGCGGTTTAATTTCCATTCGCTAAAAATGTGCAAGAAGGAAGTGGTTCATGGATTTACTTAACAGTTATTTGGAACTGCGGACTGATTGTATTGGTTTGTAATCTAGGATGTGGATTGTGTACTACAACTGCAGATAATGTGCTTTTATTTTGCAAGCTTTTTGTTTTGTTTTTTGGTTTCTGGTTTCTGATGCATTTATTGAACGCTGTCTTTAGGTTATACATCCCTGTGTGAAAAATAACTTGTGTACCATTTTCACTCACTTCGTAGTCCGATTATTTTTCCATATGTCTACTAATTTACTACTTGTTTACTTGTGTCCAGTTTTTGAGGTAATAAATGCATTTGTGATCGTGATGAGATAGATGATTTTTGTATTGAGTCTGATTCCCCGTCTGCCACATGTCTACATTTTGCAAACTAGTCTGCCTGAAAAAAAAAATTCTATGATCGACCACAAGACAATAAATCTTATGGAGTAAGTTTTTTCCCGTCATATTTATAAATAAAACCTTTTTGTGAGATGCATCGGTTCCAGATGTGTAGAATAGACATCTGCATTTTTAGAAAACTAAATGCATTTTCAGTATCAATTCTAAACTACAGTTCATAGATGTTGACGGCATTATTTCTTATTTATTTCATTTATGTACAAATGTAGTTCAAGGTAAATGATTGAATGCATACAATATTTTTTATGAATGGTGAACTTTTTGTATCACTATCACACTCATCAAAACATTGCCACTTGCCACCATCAAACGAGGTTTAAAATCCTAATGTGTTTATGATGCTGCTAATGCCTGGATGCAACTAACTAACTAAAAGTAGAGTGAGAAGTCCGATGGTCTGATTGGCCGGTATGCAAAACCGTTGGAATAGGATATGCCTAACTAAAAAACAACAATAACACTTGTTAGTTAGTTAGAATGACACCCAGTTTGCAGTAGAGAGAGCCGCAGGCAGACACACATTTTGAGCAAAATGCATCTTTCTAACTTTGCGAGAAATATTATTGGAAGCTAAGGAGACGCATGTAGGCACAGCTCAGCGATTATCACCAAGACTGACTGAGAGTGAGGATTATACAACGAGGCTCATGCAAATGCAACGATCTGACTACTGACTGAGGGAACCAAATGGAATTTTCATTTGCTATACATTTTTGGCAAGTGTCCGATACTCTTGTCCCAAAAAAAGTACTGTATTGACGCTGGGTGACCTGTTCTAAATTAAATGCATATCACGAAGATGGCAGGTCTAAGGTATACTCATGGAATAATATCGACCAAAATGTCTATATAAAATAAAATATTAAGAGAAGACAATTTAATTAACTAAATTATCATGTAACCGAAATTCAGGCAGTAAAAAATCTTTTCTCATTTTCATGTAACATTTTTATTGGTGTTACGTTCTTTATCTCGGCGGTCAAATGTAAATGGGACAATGTCGGTGGACACTGGACCACACTGTGTTCCAGTATGAGCAATCTGCACGAAAAAAAAACAATTTGGAAGACTTGTTGTTAACAACTTGCCCACCCAAAGCTTAAAATCTCATAAAATGGTGATAACAACAGGAATGACTTCATGGTCTTAATTCAATGTTTACGCCCTTGCACATGTAACACAATAAGGATTGGAAACGAAACCAAAGAATGCATTCCCTAAAGAAATGATGCTTGGCGTATACACAACTTCCTTTAAGTTAGCTAAAAAAATGTGGAGAAAAAGGAAGCACCCCACATACACAGCCAAACGGAGATGACCGAATCCCCGTATTTCTTCAAGTCATCATCGCATCTGCAAGCCAGCATTCCTTAACTAACTATAGTTAGTTTAGCAAGCAAGCAAGTTATAGTTAGCTGGCTCAAATCGCACCCACCATACATTGTAAAACCCGCATATCTCGGTCTGCATGTAATGTACATTGTAAGAAAACCGATACTCACATCCTGTGGAGTTAGCAGAACAGCTTTCGACTTTGTAAGTACAACTTTACTCATTTTCCGTGTTTAACGATTGGTGTGAAGTTTTGAGAAAAACTCAACTTGTGTTTTGTATTTCTGTAGGGAAGCTGCTGGGCTGTTCTTCATACACACTCGTAGTACCTAAGGGCCGTTGTTAATTTTTTACTGTGACTAGAGGACTCAAAAAGCCGTCACCATGGTTATTGAGCAAAAATTCAAAGCGGGGGAGGAGCCCGATCCGACGGAGTACCTGTTCGTCTCAATGGAGATGAGACGGGCGGATCAATCGAAACCTTATGATGCCAAGAAAGCCTGTTGGGTTCCAGATGAGAAGGAAGGTTTCGTAATCGGAGAGCTGAAGGGCACAAAAGGGGACTTGACTACGGTCGGATTGCCATCGGGAGAGGTAAAACACTTTTTAAGCAATTTTAAGCCCAACAGAGGACTAACACTATTTTCTTTGGATTATATTGTAGGACAAGAATTTCAAGAAAGATCTGGTGGGGCAAGTGAATCCTCCCAAGTATGAAAAAGCCGAGGATATGTCCAATTTGACTTTCCTCAATGATGCTTCTGTGCTCCACAATTTGAAGCAACGTTACTACGCTAAGCTCATCTATGTAAGTGACTTATGAAACTATACATACACGGTTTGATTTAATGAGCGAAACTAATTGACCGCCATGTTGGCTTGTGTAGACCTACTCTGGACTTTTCTGTATCGCTATCAATCCTTACAAGCGCTATCCCATCTACACAGTCAGGGCAATGAAGATTTATTTGCAAAAGAGACGTAATGAAGTTCCTCCACATATTTTTGCCATTGCTGAAACTGCTTACCAGCACATGAACACAGGTATGTAAAAAATACAAAGCATGCAGATCTTTTACATCCATATGGAGCTTGCTGCTGTGTACCAACCGGGTCCAAAAAATTCCCTTAGATGAATACTTAAACGGCGTCTATCAAATGACAAAAGGAGTGTAGACCAAATATAGGCACAAGAGCTAAGGAACCAATTCTTTGGACTATTCTAAAAATACACATGAGTTCGTTTGTACGGCTACACAAAAGATTTTCCTGTTAGTTAGTTCAATCCTTTAGTGTTTTCAAGATTGGCTTGTAGCCAATATGTACGTACAGTACGGGAAGTATGTACATTACAGTAGGTGAATTCCCTGCATATTATTATTAGATAGTTTAGGACGCGGAGCAATATGTGAGTATGCATAGGTTACGAATTCAAACATGGCCATAACAAATTTTATCAGAAGCTCAAGGAAATATTTTTGATATTCCATTTGATATGTGATAGAGAGGTAAAAATAAAAATACTAACTGCAGCTTTTTCACTACCAAATACTAGAACGCTTGCTTATAAGATAAGCATGCATATAAATAGTCACTGTTTAAGGACACATGCAAAAAATGCAGTACAGGTTTCAATGATGGCGTAACGAGATTGATTACGTGAAAAACATTTGTTTAGAGTTAAGAAATTATTTTTGGCCCTAAATATGCTTGCATGTAGGAGATGATGTATGATGGATGAGACATAAAAATAATTTTCTGCGTATTTTCTCTTACAGATCATGAAAATCAGTCCATTTTGATTACGTAAGTAGACTATATCTAAAACAGTCTATTTTATGCACAAATGAAGCCTGAATACTGACAGTATTTTTTTCCTTTTCTCAACATAGTGGAGAGTCTGGAGCAGGAAAAACAGAAAACACGAAAAAAGTAATTGCGTACTTTGCGTACGTCGGTGCGTCCCACAAACAGGAGGCGAAGGTGAAGTCTATGCAAAAAACGATATAAATAAAATTAGACTTAAAAATATATGATTTAACCCGATATTATTCTCGCAGATTTCCCTTGAGGATCAAATTGTGCAAACCAATCCTGTACTCGAGTCTTTCGGTAACGCTAAAACAACGCGTAATGACAACTCTTCTCGTTTCGTAAGTTTTTAATATTAGTTAGATGGCAATCATGTCAATTCAATGCTTAAATATTTGATTGATCACATGCAGGGTAAATTCATTCGTATTCACTTTGGACCAAGTGGAAAACTTTCCGGTGGTGATATCGAGAGTTGTAAGTTAAAATTCTAATCTTCCTTCTTAGTCACATACTTATGCATATGAATTTCAAATACTCTTTTTCGTTGTACTCGTGTGTAATAGACTTGTTGGAGAAAGCTCGTGTCATCTCTCAAATGCCTTTGGAACGTTGTTACCATATTTTCTACCAACTCATGTCTTCTGCTTCTGTTAAATTAGGAGTGAAAGGTACAAAATCTAGAGAAAATCGATGCTCATTTTTGGTGAAAAATTATCGCTCAATTTCTAAAAATTTCTCTATTATTTTTTAGCTGATTGTCTTCTCGGTGACGACATTTATTTCTATCATTACGTGTCTCAGGGTAAAATCACTGTACCTTCCATTGATGACGCTGAGGAGTTCTATGCTACTCATGTATGATATCATCCCATAAATGACGTTTTCTTAATTAATTTTCTAAGCGTAATCGTTTTACTTTTACTCGAATGTAGGAAGCTTTCGAAATTTTAAACTTTACTAATGAAGAGCGACGAAATATCTACTTGATCACTGCCGGTGTCATGCATATGGGTGAAATGAAGTTCAAGCAAAAGGGACGAGAAGAGCAAGCTGAGCCTGATGAGAAAGATGAAGGTGAACGAATTGGAAAACTTTTTGGAGTCAATGGCGAAGAAATGTACACCCATATTTGCAAGCCAAAGATCAAGGTCGGAACCGAGTTTGTCACCAAAGGTCAAAACGTGAACCAATGTTCCTACACTATGGGTGCCATGGCCAAATCTGTGTACGATCGGCTCTTCAAGTTCCTTGTCAAAAAGTGTAATGAAACTTTGGACACTAAAGCAAAACGTGCGTCCTTTGCTGGTGTATTGGATATTGCCGGTTTTGAGATTTTCGAGGTATGCAAGGTCAATGCGAATGCGATGAAAAAAATGCTTTTGTGCATTATATACTTTTTCTCCCTGTAGGAAAATGGATTCGATCAGCTTTGTATTAACTTCACTAATGAGAAGTTACAACAATTCTTCAACCATCACATGTTCGTTCTGGAACAAGAAGAGTACAAAAAGGAAGGTTTGGATTGGATCTTTGAGGATTTCGGTATGGACTTGCAGGCATGCATTGAGCTCATGGAGAAACCCATGGGTGTATTCTCTATCTTAGAGGAGGAGTCTATGTTCCCCAAAGCTACTGATTTGACTTTCATTGAGAAGTTGAAGAACAACCATTTGGGCAAATCTAAATGTTTCTTGAAACCCAAACCAGCAAAACCTGGATTCAAGGAGGGTCATTTTGCAGTTGCTCATTATGCTGGTGTTGTAAGTGACAAAAAAGTTTTCGCTAACTTTCTGGCAGATAGTTGTTCAATTCAAACTTATACATGGAATCCATAGGTCACATACAACATTACTGGATGGTTGGATAAGAACAAGGATCCATTGAACGACACCGTTGTGGATCAGTGGAAGAAATCTAGCAACGCTCTTTTGGTCGAGATCTACGCTGATCATCCTGGCCAGTCTGCTGGTGCTGATGCTAAAGGTAAAGAAAAAAGATTGTCCATGCTCACTTTCTTGCATCTTTATGATCTCTATTTTTCTGTCACATTATAATATAGTCTGATGATGATGGGATTTCAAATATGGGTCTTCTTTTTACTAACTTATTTAAAATTAATTCACATTGCTTCGGTCAGGTGGTGGTGGCAAGAAGAAAGGTGGTTTCGCCTCCGTATCCTCCGGTTACAGGGTTAAGACTTGATCATAATAGATGTGACCCTTGTACTTGTTTTTTTAGTCAACCTTTATACAAGGGTCAAACCAAATGATTCCGTATAAGTTTTCCTACTCTAGTTTTTGTTGCTATCCCTTTTCTTCCATTCCTTACAGCAGATTTTGTATTAGGATTATTATTGCTCGCATGGTCAAAATAGTCATGAGTAGAAAAGTTTGTGTACAGCTACTGGTTTGGTAGCCACACTTTGAATTCAATTCATATTAGATTGTAGTAATGTTCTATTGTGAGTTTCTGTGTGAAAACTTCCCTTGTACCTGCAACAGACAGCAGAGTCTCGGTTCACCCCAAGTCTCCGAGCGCCCCAACCCCAATGTAGTGAATGATTTTTCCCTGTATTTTTATTTTCCATATCATGAACGCAATAGTACCTGATTAGAAATGCAAAACCCCGAACATGCATCGGGATTGCATGTGTTTACCCCGTGTTCCCTTCATGGTCTCAAATACGAGGCTGTGATTATCGGTGTTGATTTTTGGTGACTTTGGTAAAAATCTTTATGTGATTTTAACAATTATAATGTATACAATTTCAGGAGCAATTGAACAGCTTGATGACCACTTTAAAAGCTACTCATCCTCATTTCATTCGTTGCATTATTCCCAACGAGGTGAAAACACCCGGTGAGGAATAATAACAATTTTTGGCGATTTGTATAGAAAAATATGTCCTGGAAGTAGCAGCTTACTAAATTTTATGTTTTAGGTCTCATTGACTCTGCTTTGGTAATGCATCAGTTGACATGTAATGGTGTGCTTGAGGGTATTCGTATTTGCCGAAAAGGATTCCCCAACAGGATGGTATATGCTGACTTCGTCCATCGGTATGGAAAACTAAAATATGGTCGTCACTTCTCATTATTATTGGAAAATAATGTGTACTTGATTTGTTTCCCTTCAAAGGTATGCTATCTTAGCTTCAGCTCAGATGGCAGCAGAAAAAGAGGACAAAGCAATCGCCACTGCTTGCTTTGACCATATTGGTTTGTCTCCCGACAAATACCGTGTGGGACATACTAAAGTATTTTTCCGAGCTGGTGTGCTCGGAGAGTTGGAGGAAATCCGTGACGATAAATTGGCCAAGATTATCACTTGGTTGCAAGCCACCATTCGAGGCTTCATCACCACAAAGAGATACAAGAAGTTGCACGAACAACGGTATGATTTTTGAAAATCTACAAGTGCACGCCTTGTAGATAATGTTTTAAGGATATTTTTTCAACACATTACAGTGTCAACTTGGAAGTATGCCAACGAGCTCTGAGACGATTCATGCAATTGAGGTGCTGGCCATGGTGGTCTTTGTGGAAATTGATCCGACCTAACTTGAAATCTGCCAAGATTGAGGAGGAGATGAAGGTGAACCAAATCGGTGATTTTGATGAAGGAATTTCACCATAGTGTGTTTAGCTAATATGAAATGGCAATTCTTGTGTAGAAATTGGAAGACCGTATTGCCAAAGCTGAAGCTATTATTGGAGCAGAAGAGAAGGCTCGTCAAGAAGCTGAGAAAGCTTTCAAGAAAGCTGCCCATGAGAAAGAAAAGTTGATCAAGGAGCTTGAAGAAGAAAGATCCGCTGGAACTGACTTCCAAGAGCGATTCAATAAAATCCAGTCTGGCAGGCAGGAAGTTGAGCGTCAATTGGATGTAAGAAAATTCAATTTGGAAACGTAGTTATATAGTTAGATACACCTAGCAGTTATTAGTAAACCTATAAAACTAATTTCGTTAACTTTTCTGCAGGACTTCAACAAGCGATTGGAGCAAGAAGAGGAAGCTCGCCATCAATTACAACAGGCCAAGAAGAAGATGGACCAGGAAATTGCCAACATGAAGAAAGAGTTGGAAGAGATCAACAGTGCCTACCAAAAAACTGAGGCTGACAAGGTTGCCAAAGAAGCTCAGATCAAAAACTTAAATGAAGAGATTGCTCACCAAGAAGAACTCATCGCAAAACTCAACAAGGAGAAGAAGGCTGCTCAAGAAAACGCACAGAAATCCTCTGAGGATGTCCAGGTATTTAAAAATCTTTTTTTCAATCCAACCTGACTTAAGGAATATACGAATTTGAACATTGCCTTATCATATGTACAGATTTTGCCGCCATGTTAGTTTTTTTTCTAAGTGTAGAAATTGTTGAAGGCAAACCATATAGAAAAAAAGGTAGCCAGAGTTAAAATTAGCGTATATTTGTACCCTCTTAGGCCTTGGAAGACAAAGTTAACCATTTGAACAAAGTTAAAGTGAAATTGGAGCGCAGCTTAGACGAACTTGAGGATTCCTTGGAACGTGAAAAGAAATTGCGAGGAGATATTGAAAAATCCAAGAGGAAAGTTGAAGGAGATCTCAAATTGTGCCAAGATGCCGTCACAGAGTTAGAGCGAAATAAGAAAGAGTTGGAACAAACCATTCAGCGCAAGGATAAGGAAATTTCCTCCCTCAATGCCAAATTGGAAGAGGAAGTTTCTCTTATTGCCAAACTCCAGAGGCAGATCAAGGAACTTCAGGTAAGCATAGCCTATTGCTCCGCATTTGTTTAAAGGCACAATGATTGTGAATTACTCCAATGAAACGATTATTCTTATTGCTTCAGGCCAGGATTGAAGAATTAGATGAAGAACTCGAATCAGAACGTGCTGCACGTGCCAAAGCTGAGAAAATGCGATCAGACTTGGCCCGAGAGTTGGAGGAGTTGGGAGCCCGATTGGAGGAAGCTGGTGGTGCCACATCTACTCAAATTGAATTGAACAAAAAGCGTGAGGCAGAGTTGGCCAAATTGAGACGTGAAGTTGAGGAAGCCAATATTCAACATGAAGCTGCGATGGCCAGTATTCGCAAGAAGCACAACGATGCTGTTACAGAAATGGCTGAGCAAATCGACAACTTGAATAAGATGAAAGCCAAGTAAGATTTTATGTATATATTTTTCACGTCAACCAGAAATTGCTACTCTGCGATTTTTGCTGAAAGAGATAACACTGAAATCTGAATCTGAAACCATCCAATAAATGCTAATATACGTTATTATTTCTTTCATGCAGGGCGGAAAAAGACCGTTCAGGAATCTCCACAGAGTTGAATGATGTACGCGCCGCATGTGATCATTTGGCCAATGAGAAAGCAGGACAAGAAAAGCTCGGCAAGCATTTACAACATCAATTGGCAGAGATGCGCACTAGGTATGAGGAGATTTGCCGAAACATCAATGAGGCTGATCAAACCAAGAAGAAATTGAGCAATGACAATGAAGATATGACTCGTCAATTGGAAGAAGGAGAATCCCACTTGTCTCAACTTAGCAAACTCAAAGTCTCCTTGTCAACTCAGTTGGAGGATACCAAGCGTATGGCTGATGAGGAGGCTCGTGAGAGAGCCACCTTATTGGGCAAATTCAGGAATGTTGAGCACGATTTGGAGTTGTTGAGGGAGCAATTGGAGGAAGAAGCTGAGGGCAAGAGCGAGATCCAGAGGCAATTGTCAAAGGCCAATGCTGAGTCTCAGTTGTGGCGTGCTAAGTTCGAATCTGAAGCTTTGGCTCGCGTTGAAGAGTTGGAGGAAGCTAAGTAAGTGACTTTTGTCTTCATGTGCAAACTTTTTTAAACGTATTAAGGCTACGAACGCAAACGCGTAACTCTTATCGTGTAGCCAAAAACAACAATATATTTTACACTTTATTTTACAATAACTAATAACATTGCATTTTTAGTTGGTTTTTGTATTGCACGTTTTGTTAAATCAGTTTCATTCCTGCGCACATGCTTACTTTTATCTATTCTCATATTACCCCACAGGCGTAAATTGCAAGCACGATTAGGTGAAGCTGAAGAGACAATCGAATCATTGAACCAGAAGGCAGGAAATCTGGAGAAAACGAAACAACGATTGACCACACAATTGGAAGATATGACCTCTGAAGTGGACCGATCCCGAAGCCGTGTGATTGAGATGGAGAAGAAGCAGAAATACTTTGACAAGATCATTGATGAATGGAAGGCCAAGGTTGGAGATTTGCATGCTGAAGTTGATGCTTCCCAGAAGGAGGCAAGGAACTACGCCACCGAAGTATTCCGTATCCGAGCTGCCCATGAACAAGAGCAGGAGCAATTGGAGGGACTCAGACGTGAGAACAAGAATCTCGCTGATGAGATCAAGGACCTCATGGACCAGATTGGTGAGGGCGGTCGCAATGTCCATGAAGTTGAGAAGAACAGGAACCGACTCCAGATTGAGAAGGAGGAACTCCAAGGGGCTTTGGAAGAGGCTGAGGCTGCTTTCGAACAGGAGGAGAACAAAGTGCTCAGGGTTCAACTTGAGCTTTCTCAAGTCAGACAGGAGATTGACAGAAGGTAACGATGAACACTTTTTAGTTAGCTTTCTAGAGTATGAGATCTGGTAGCTGCAAATCTACTACATTTCTTAAGGTTAGTTCTTTAACCGTTAGTTAATAAAGCTCAAAGATGAAAATAAGGATAAATATTTTGGGCAAAATTTTGTTTTCTTTTACTTCTCTGCAATTGCCATCGGTAATGCTTTTCCAGAAAATGAGACTCAGATTTATCTTGTGAAACAGCTAAAATCTTGCACGTAGAAAAAGAAGCGCAGGAAGGACACTATAAGCTCGTAGGAAGTAAAAAAATATTATGTCCTGGTCCTGACCGTGTTCTAATAGTAATCTAATTGTTTTTGACGCATTGCATTTAGGTCTATGGTCAGGTTTGGTAGTAGTATCCTTAGAATGAATTTAATGTTAGGAACTTCGGAGCCCGAAAATATAATCAAACTAATAATATGTCTAGTCGTAGAAGTCTTAAATCTGAGTAAAAACAAAATCTTTTTCATAATTCATATTACTGATTTGCGTCCTGAATATGGCGTTACACCTTGACATTCTAAAGAGCACGATATTGGTAAACATTTAAAATCAGCAGCAAACATATGTGCGTATATTTCAATCTCAATGTGCCCCATATTTTGATGTCGGAATGGTAATCTCGTTGTATCTAATATTGAAATATTAAAAACTGTACTGAATCATTTCTACTTTCTAATAATCCAGGATCCAGGAGAAGGAGGAAGAATTTGAAAACACCCGCAAGAACCAACAGCGCGCTTTGGATTCCATGCAGGCGAGTTTGGAAGCCGAATCTAAAGGACGAGTGGAGGCCCTACGCATGAAGAAGAAATTGGAGACAGACATTAATGAATTGGAAATCGCTTTAGATCATGCCAACAAAACAAATGCAGAAGCCCAGAAGAGTATCAAACGGTATTTACAACAAATCCAGGACACCCAGAGTCAATTTGAAGAGGAACAAAGGCTACGGGATGAAGCTAGGGAACAATATGGAATTGCCGAGAGGAGAGCGAATGCATTGGCTAATGAGCTGGAGGAGTCCAGAACTCTTTTGGAACAAGCTGATCGATCCAGGCGAGGTGCAGAGCAAGAACTGGCTGATGCTCGGGAGATCTTGAATGAAATCCAGAACCAAGTCGGTGGACTTAGTGGAGCCAAGAGGAAACTTGAAGCCGACTTGCACACATTACATGTACGTTCCTGGTTTTAAAAAAGCTTAAGTTCTATAATTATGAATTTTTTTCATTCCGATTTTTACAAGCCTTGCCGAAGCGCGCATTGCGATCAAAGCTGTAAAAATTCGAATCTTTTGGTATGCATTTAGTATTTTCATACCATGAAAATGTAGTAGTATTTTTGTAAAGCCTTGTTCAGCAAAAAAAAAACACAATTATATAGTCATTCCACTTTGTTTGTGACTATATAACTAGTAATACTAGTAAATGACAAAGTTCTCCTATGGGCGTAAATTCGGAATTGGAGCATATAATGTACTTGCAGACTATATAATTTCCCTAGCTGACCTCTTTCTCTATATTGCTGTGAAAGCAGGATATCACACCCGTAACTTGACTGGGTGCCAAAAACGCTCAAAATAGACTATGACGAACAAACGATGATCCATGCAAACTAACTAACTAACGCACCAACTTTCTTATGGTATGTAGGCTGATTTGGAAGGAATCTTGAACGAAGCCAAGAACTCCGAGGAGAAGGCAAAGAAAGCCATGGTAGATGCAGCTCGTTTAGCTGATGAACTCAGAGTAGAACAAGAGCATGCTCAAAGCCAAGAGAGGGCAAGGAAAGCTATGGAGGGTTCAATCAAGGACTTACAAGCCAGACTTGAGGAGGCCGAGATTAATGCAATGAAGGGAGGACGCAAGACTATTCAACAGTTGGAGGAGCGATTGAGGGGATTGGAACAGGAATTTGATGGAGAACAGAGGCGCCATGCAGATGCTCAGAAGAACATGAGGAGGAGTGAGCGACGCGTAAAGGAGTTGAACTTCCAAGCTGAGGAGGACCGTAAGAATCATGAGAAAATGCAAGACTTGGTAGAGAAGTTGCAACAGAAGATAAAGACATACAAGAGGCAGATAGAGGAGGCTGTAAGTAGATAATACCGTTTATAGTTAGTTTAGCTAGTTAGGAGAGGAGAATTAGAAGGAACCTGGGTTTTCAATGTGAGAATATTTTGTATTTTGTACGCTATAGGAGGAAATCGCTGCCCTTAACTTGGCCAAATACAGGAAGGCCCAACAAGAATTAGAAGAAGCAGAAGAACGGTGTGACATGGCCGATCAAATGTTAGCTAAAACGAGAGCCAAAGGTCGTCCAGGCTCTGTAGCACGTGCTATGAGTCCAGTAAGTGATAAAAGTTGATTTTCGGATGGTGTTGATGTTGGTTGGGACGAGGGATTAAATGGTTTGTGTGTGAATGCATAGGGCCCAAGAAGACTCGGTTTCGAATAAGCAGCCGTTTGCCCTAGTTACTAAAATTCTACCTGATTGATGTGTGAAGAACAGCGTCTTACTTACTTACTATGCAACTACAAGAATTGATATACATACAAACAAGAAAAAAACCATCATCACTGTATTTTAAGAATTTTAGAAATCAAGCCAATTGAATCATTCTACTGAGAGAAAGTTATGCTACTACTATGTCGTCCCTTCTACCGTTTACTTGTACTAATAAAATATATATACGATGGTATGAATATTCCACTTACAGTTCATCATGTTACTACGACGCGAACACACAAAAATCCAAAACTTTTCATGACATCTCTGAGTGGGTTCTGGAGAACAAGAAGTTCAGTCAGTTCAGTATAGCTTTTTTGTGCAATCTTGAAAAGTTTCAATAAAGACAATCTATGGTGTGCAGGCCCACGGAAGATAGAAAGACCAAGTTTTAAGTTATGTTATCTTTCATTATACAGTTCTACATTATAAATCATATGTTAAAAAAGTGCTTCTCCAAGTTCACAATATAAAACTTTATTATCATACGAAAAATCACATAAACAAAGTATTGACGTTTTTTAAGGTATGCATGATAAGTTCAGTAGTTAGTTAGAGTTGCATTAGCAATCAATAAGGAATAAGAACACTTTCTCGAGAATGGAAGCATTTCAATTACATCAGCATGAAAATTGTACATTTTTTCATTCATTTCACGTTGGTCCTCCGTTCTGTACGTTATATTATCATTACATTGATATAGAGGTAAATATTATACAAGTGATCATGGAGTGCATTTATAATGACATACAAAAAGTATGAATGAATAGTGTATTATATTATAAATATTTATGAAAAGAGTTGAAATACAAATGACGCGACAATATTTTAAAAAAAAATGTTGTCCACCAAGCGAATATATAACAGCATGGTGGCAATTGTTTGTTTAGTCCAAAGAAATATGTACGTGAGGGAGTTTTAAAGAGTTCATAAAATTGTGTGAGACAGCTCCACTTCCAATGAAATTCGAAACTCCTCTCAGCTAGGACTACAAGTTAGTATTACGTCGTTTTCTGTGGTTCCCCAATGCAACATCTCTCCAGTAGAGCACTCACATCATGATCGGTATGATTTGCAACTTCTTTCAGAATGGCCCCACAAGTCTCTACAAGTTTTTCAAACTGCAGATCAAGTCCATTATTGGGAGGTTTGGATTTCTTGGTCTTGCCATTTTTTCCAGATTCCTGAAGATCACCTCCCATTGTACTATTAGTCATGTTGCTGGTCATTGAGTTGGTTTTAGATCTAGAAGAGAATGTATTTCTTGAATCGGAAGATATTACGTGGCTATAACTGTCCAAGAAACCGAATCCATCTGGAACTTTCTCACTCTGTTGCTCCAGTCGGGATTTTAAAGACTCGTCCTCCAGTAACTTGCAGGAGTTAGAGAGTTGACTTTTCAAAATCTATGGAAATTGCATGAGAATGTAATACATAGCAGCTTTGTATAACAGGAATGAAAGGTGACAAAATTTACCTGTTCATTAAGTTCCCCAGCATCAGCTACCTTTCTCCTCATGTTTGGATAATTTTTAATCATATTGACCGAGTGCGATGCCAGTTTCTATGAAAAATTAATTCTCCGATGGTAAAACTTGAAGCTAGTAAAAGACTTTTCAATGAGTATTGAAGTCCATAATACTTACTTCTTGTCCGCACGGAACGTCCGTAAATGGACAGTTTTTGCACACGTGCGCAGGACCTGCCAAACGATCTTTGTTCAAAGTAGGATCTGCATGAATGACTGGAAGTGAATACTTTTCTTCAGCTTGTAGTTTTCTTATTGCAGATATCACACGAAT
>Ga0210040_10004986_pt1 | contig 17058 bp, 10 predicted proteins | sample CryGeyCG12114_NA_FD_185462 | JGI IMG/M metagenome (GOLD analysis project Ga0210040, IMG submission 185462) | Groundwater microbial communities from aquifer - Crystal Geyser CG19_WC_8/21/14_NA (SPAdes) (version 2) | ecosystem: Environmental > Aquatic > Deep subsurface > Groundwater | place: USA... | reverse complement strand
TGATTTGATTTTTTAAATAATCATACCCTTGAATTATGAAGAAGTAAAAAAAACTGCATATGAGCACAATTGGACAATTTATAACTTGTTCTAATGCGATGTTCACGGTGATTTTTCCCTGGTTTGACGTTAGCGTTGACCATGTGTAACAATAAGAAATACAGGTTTTTTCCAAACAATTTTATAACTCAGTCGTTTTCATTGATGAAATAATTACTCAGGACATTTTTTCAGGTCCTCAACACGACGCTTTCTTCCTAATGAGCTGGTTACAAATTCAACTTTTGTTTAACTCAATTCCACAAAGAAAAATTTAGTGGAAACTAGAAGCCCATGAAGAACCTGAACAAACACTTTTTTCTGTTTGTTGATCGTTTGAATTGTTTCAATTTGTGGAAAATTTCATAATTTATTTTTTCTGTTGTCCCTATGATCCATCGAATCGTTCACACAGTATTGATTTATATTTCTAATATTCTTTTTGGGTGGGCGTTTGTGATCTTTTAATACATTGATAGAAAATGATTCGTAAATAATAATACAGAGAGGGTTTATTTATTTGATGCACACTGCAGACTGATAATCACACACATTAAATCGAAAGACTCATCAGTTGATACAGTTGATTTGCTAGAGTGACCGCATTTAACACATTATCTATAACATATTTGTCAAAAATTCGAGAAACGGTCAACTTATTCATAATCACAAACAGATAGAGTTATTGCATTTAAGTTTTTCGAGCACTCACTGTCAAATTTGTAAGACTTTAGTTCATAGAACCAAGAAATTTAACAAGTCCGGCACATTATTTATCAAGCAAGAGCGTTCAGCTTGTGTGTTGTATCAGTGGTGCGGTTGCAATCTTGCAATCAACATAAGCCCAAAAAAAATTTATTTGTATGCCGTGCCATCAGAGAACAACAGGATGCTTTTATTCTGATTTTTTTAGTCAGACATACCTATTTCTAAAGTTTAATTGAAAATTATGAGACACGAGAGCTCACAAGTAGTCAAAAATGTTATCCCCACCTTCAAAAAAACATCTACAACAAAAAAGTTGAGCTGAGTGTCCATTTAGTTAATCCTTTAGCTGAAACTAAAAGCCCCTTGAGAACCTAAACACATTCTAAAGAAACAGTTCCTTTTGGTTTGCTGATGGTCTAATTTGCTTCAACCTTTCTAATTTGTTATTTTTGTCATATTCGTTTTCGCGTGTGATTATGATCTTTTGACTGTTTCTTGCTACCACTATGTTGGTGTTTGTGATATTTATCCGTTTTTTTAACTGATGCAGAGTACTTTCCATAGAATGATGCAGATTACCTTTAATGTATTGATAGAAAATTTGTTCAAAAGATTAATGCAAAGAGATTTTATTCAATTGATGCACACTGCAGAGTGAGCATCAATCTGATAATCACACACATTAGCCCTAAGGATTCATGGAACAGACTAATTTTCAGACTATCGAGGATCCATTTGGTGGAAATTTGAAAAACTGTAAACAAGTTCCTAAATGCCAATTGAAAGTGCTCTGCATCAAATTTAAAAATACAAACAAAATCAACACAGTAGAAGGACAAAATAGTCGATGGATCGCAAACGCTCACCTAAAACGTATATTCAAAAACTTCCTGAGCAACTTGACTGAGCCCAACCAGGGATTATGAACGCGTCAACAAAAATAAGATGACGGGCAGGTTTTAGTATTTAGGAAGATGTTCTAACCGCCACCGTCACCTCATAATCGTAAAAAAATTAAAAAAAAATTCTGTTCCTAATACATACAGACTCAGTAAAACGGATGGCGGGGGGACGCTGAAAAACTCGTACTTCGCACAATCCGTCGTTTGAAGAAGCCTAGGAAGGCCCGCCAGAAACAGGCGATTTCCGTACCCAAGTCTTCCAAGCTTCCTTCTGCACTCTAGCCTGTGCTAGAAAAGCCTCCCTCACTCCCCCACACACCTCCTCGGCTAGATTAGAAATCATCCTCCTGACTTACATATCGGGCGAAGGCTTTTCGCGTCGCAGTTTTCAGTTTAAATTAAGTCACAGGTCTCACTGTCTCGCATGCTGCTCTTTTGCGGACTGAATTATTAAAAATCTGGAGGTGACAGTGACGATGGCGATTCAAACAACTCCCCAAATACTGAAATCCCTCCAAAATGACAGACTACAAAATGTCAGTTTTCTTAATCTCACACAAAATCAATCTTTCTGTCATTTTTGAATTTTCAATAGTCTTCTTAGCCCTTTTATGTCAATCAAAATTCTGAAATTTTGCACACATGCTTAGAACTATTAAAGAAAGTTTCAGGGTATTTTGAGCTGAATAAAAACTTAAGAACCTAGATTCGTAGCTATAACTACGGGTTTATTGAATGCCATACGCTAAGCTTTGGTCTGATCATAACAAAAAACAATAGGGATCATCACATGAAATAAGCACACATTAATGCAAAATTTCATAAAAATCAGTCAGTCTGTTTGACCTGTAGCGTGGTAACAAGGTCAACCAATAAAATAGCCGAAAAACCCAAATTTTCAGTGATTTGAGAATTTTTTATTGTCTGTTTAACAGACTTTGCATGTTTATCGAGAGTTCTGAAATTTTGTACACGTGTCCAGAACTATTGAGAGAATGTTTCATCATATTTTGAGGCAAATCAATACTTTTTAACCTAGATTTGTAGCCACAACTACAGTTTATGAGAATGGCATACGCTCAGCTCTCATCAGATCAGTAGCAAAAACAATAGCGATTATCATATGCAACAAACACACATTTAAGCAAAATTTCATGAAAATCGGTCGAACTGTTTGATTTAGAGCCCCGTTTTGTAGTCATAACTACGGGTTTATTGAAATTCATTCGCTCAGCTCTGGTCTAATCATAACCAAAAAGTCTGGGGATCATCACATGCCAGAAACACACACACATGCAAAATTTCATGAAAACCAATCACTCCGTTCGACCTGTAGCTTGTTAACAAGGTCAACTATAGAAGACTGAGTGGTTCTTCAAGCCCTAATTGCGCTTAAAAAGAATACTGTGCGAAATCTTTAAGGTTCACAAATGCACACGAAAAAATCAAACTATATAATGAGGGTATTCACGAGCGCCAGGGTAACGGGGTATAAGTGTATAAGGGTAACTTTTTTCAATGTGTTTAGATGAAGAAAAGTTACCCTGACACCCTTATACCTCGTTACTCCGGCGCTCGTGAATACCCTTAACGTACCAAACGTTTGAACAGATCAGGCGATTAACAAACAAAGACCGAGGCTATGTTATAGTGATGCAACATCACGGTGGGTATAGGTAATAAAAAATTACACTACTTATTCAATTATTTCTGCATTGTACGTTTTGTGACAGTCTAAACTTTAGGACGGGTCAAGTTTTTTAGGAAATGTTCCGCACAGCATCATGATTTTTGTGAAAAATTGTACAAAAATCAAAAGAATGAGTTTACGAATAAGTTTTTTCAAAATGTTTTCGAATACCGAAACTAGTCCAAAAACGAACGTTAATTTAGCTATAAAAAATGTTCGAAATCTTAACAAATTACGTATGCTGATCTGCTATGATTTGAGCCTTGAATTTGCGAACAAGTTTTTTGGATAACCAAAAGGCAGTTCATCCCTCGACTGACTGACGTTTAAAATAGAGTCAGGTGACAACAATAAAAACTGCGAATCAGGAACTGATAGTGAAATCCTAACTTTTGGATGATGATCACTAATTAGAATAAATGGACAATTAATACGCATTGAATATACGCATGGCTGGAAAATATTACCAAGGTTTTTATTTCATCGGCTCATGGAACAGAACACTTTTAACTGCGATCAAGTTTTTTGAGAAAAGTAAATTAATAGAAGTTTCGTACTTTAACATTTTCACATAACATATTTTCACCTTTTAAATTTGTTAGTTAATTACCAAAACTTAAATACTTGCCTATTGTGGTAACGAACCATTGAACAAAATTTATTGAAACAATACTAAATCTATATTTAAACTCAGAAATTAATCGATTGCAATTCAAAAAACCATATATAAATGTGATGATTTGTATTTGATTTAAAAAGTTGGATTCAAGAGTCAGTTTCTAGTTCCATTAATAGGCGAAAATTAATTACAAATTGATTAGAGCCACATCATTAAAACGAAAAACTAACTTTAAAAACATATACATTCGCAAAAAAGCAATGTATCAAGAACTATTTCTTAGAACTTGCAGCATTTTGCTTAATACTATTCAATTTTGCTTCGAACATTAAGTAATCCGATATTTTGCGTACCATCTCGCTTGGTACCTTCATTGCTGCCAAATAGTCAACGTTGGAGTCATTCACAGCATTCACAACTGCATTGAAATGATTTTGGATCGACCGATAATGACAATTCCAGTATTCTTTGGGCAACATGGTTGCCGCCTCATCTTCTTTCTGCGGGTTTCAATATTTACTTAATATTTGATAACAAAAACTAAATTAAATGATTGTTTACAACTCACTTGAACAACAACAAGTGCTTCTAAAAACGGTTTTGATTTCACCGTTTTCACTGAATTGACTTCCAGAAGTTTTGCAAAATATTGAATAGCTTCCAGTCTGACTTCATCAGTGAATAATTTTCGTGGAGACGAAGTGTTAGATTTGTTCAAAATCTTTGATCTTCTCAGTTTTTCCTGCTTTTTTGTATTAATTTCTATCCACGCTTGGAGCTTACCGATCACGGCCATTATTTTGACACTGTATGGGTCAATTTCAGAATCTGTTTGAAAAACAGCATTTTAAATTTAAAAAAAACGTTACTTCAAACAGAGAAGAATATTTCATTTCAGCATAATTATTGCGATTTTGATGCTTTTTGCTCGAAGCTCAAAACGTAGCCTTTCAAAAACCAAAGAAAAAATTAACTGCACATTTTGATTCATTTATGTAATGACTTTGAAGAGAACAAAATCAAAAACCACTGTTTATCACTTAGATTACCATTTTTGCAGCTAATAAGACGCGTATTATTCACCAGTCCTCTCAGCTCATCAACAATTTTTATCAGCTCCTTTTTGGGGATGACACGTTCATCTTCAAAATCTTCAACCCGAAGTAAAGCTGCGTTTACAGCACAAAAAAACAGTTAAAAATAAATGCAAACATGCATGCCACACTCAACATCAGTTACGGTATAGTCTTCAGAAAATAAAATTATTAATTAAATTAAAGAATTCATGCTGTAAGAAAATACAATTTTTAATATACGACGAATAACTTTAAATCTCGAATTGGAAATTAAAGAAACAAATTCTTCTTATCGCAATCAATGGAAGTTTAATTCGGTTGCTAATGGATGGATACCGAATTCGAGATTGAACGTTTTACGTTTCAGCCATATAATTAACTTTGCTAGTTTTTTAATTATTAATTTTTGAAATAGTTCAAAAAGGGCGAAAATTTTATTGAAGCAAAAACTCTTACCCAAATCGTTTTTTCGACAGGGACTTTGTTCTCCAAAAGCTGTGTTGAAATTTTCACTAATTTCTACAAAAAGCATTCCCTGTAGTTAGTTCGATATTTGTTTACATGTTCCAGACGATAATAGAGGATATTTGAGTTCTGATTTGTAAAAAAAACTCGAAAACACTGTATTTTGTGTAGCCTCAATTTTTCCTTTTTTTGAAACCTACTTCAAATTTTGAAAAAAAGGCATGTTTACTACGCGAAAAAAAATCAATAAATTGGAAACATATGAGACTGATCGAATTCCGCATGATATGTCGGCTAATATTTCATTTTCAGACTCAAGCTAACACAATGTAAAAACATGATTTAAGAAAACATTTTTAACCATTTAGTGTCTGCGGAAAGTGATTAGGATTTGCCAAAAATTGAAAAAAGTTCCTGTTTTCAGCTAATTAAGCTAATTTATAGGCAAATAACTTCTATTTTAAAAATTCAGGCAAGCAATGAAAGAGAGAACAAATAAATTTTTTCAATTAAATCAAATAAGTTACGTTGTGAATTTCTTGAATAGAGAAAATCTTCTGTCTCCGGAGAACAATTAGAGTTATTCGAGATTTTCAAATTTTCATCAGCCTCCACTGAAATATCCATCGTTTTATCTATAAATGAGAAGAATAAAATATCAGATATAATAATTTTTAAGGGTTTGATGAAAGAGTCCATTTCACAAATTAGTCAAAAAAAAAAGAAAATAACATAAAAAAGAAATATATTTTAATGTACTTTCCGCATCACTTGCACAAGAAACAAAATCTTCTTCATCGGAGTTTACTTCCTTAGTGTGTTGCGTTAAGTTTTGATTATCATCATCACTATTTGAATCTTTTTCGCCTGAAAAAAATCACCAAGCTTACTTAAATTCAAATAATGTTGCTACAAGGCAAAGCCAAAAGTAGTTGCGACTCATTATTGCTATCCAAACTCAAGTTAGTCAAAATCCACCTTAATATATATAATGATGCGTGGTTGTAGTGTACATCTACATCGCATCAAATCACAAGACTAATATGTATTTTTAAGTTCATCTTTTTTCGGTAAAATTAGGCTTCTTCACCAGCTTTATTTCAGGTCGGAAATCTTGTTGTTGTTAAAGATTTTTGGATAAAGTAAATGAAAAAAAAAAGTGCAAAACAAGTTTAACAAGAGCAAAAGTAGAATTCAGGGGCGTCTGTTTCTAAATCAAAGCAGGTGGAAAGCTTTTAACTGTTTCTTGCTATCTCAGTAAAAAAATTGGGATGAAATTTGATTTCAGAATAATCAGCAAATTTTTCAAATTAAAAATAATACTTGAAATGAAAGCATAATGCACTCAATATTGGGCACATTTAAAAGTGATTTCGCGAGGTTCCATATTGTTTTTATATTTTTCATTAAAGCTACCAGATATCTATCGAAGACTTGGAAAGATGTATCTTCGATAGATCTTTAATATTTAAACACAAATTTTTTATTGACTAACTACCACTAGGAGAATTATTGAAGAATTTGTGTATCCAGTCTTGGGAGTCCTTGTCATCTTCCATTTGTCGTTGTCGTTTCAAATTCGACATTTTCGCGTAAAAAATTTTGATTAAAATTTGAATCCAAAAAAATTGTTCAATTTTCCTAAACACTGCTATTTTCCAATCCACACAGCTACAAAAATTAGTAATTTATTGATTCCTTCTGAACAGTTGAACCCAACGAACAAAGTTAACGTTTTTCAAACGTTTATCATGAAGAATGCAGAAGGAGAGGTGTGTGTTTGTGCTACGTACTGTGTATGCAGCAGAAGTGCGCGTGTCAAGTCAAGCCGTCGCCGTCGCTGATTTCTTTTTTAAATTTTCACGCTAATAAGTTAACAGATTGAATTGATTCGTCGATACAAGGATAAACAATGACCGGAGTTAAATTCTCGAAAACACATTTGGGAAACAAGGAGTGCTTGAAATTCACAATTTTAGATGCTCTAATGCTCTGCTGAAATAGAAAATTAACAAGTCTACTGGTGATTGGTTTCGACCTATGCACAATTCTTTCGGAGGATGAGCGAAACAGCAATAAGCATTCTATATAGGTTGCGCGAGGAGTGTTTCCTTCCTAATTTAATTTTGTAAAATATTTCTAGTCCATTACTTGTTGTTTGTGTTGATACATTTTTTCAATTATCTTGATTTATGAAAGCAAAATATAAAATTTACGTTCTATATAAATTATTTTCTGAAGCAAATCGAAAGTTTAATTAAAAATAGTATCAACTGGTTGGGTGACTTTTAAAGCATCATCGGCGCGTATCAATACAGTCCTTAATGGTGTAATCCTATATATCAAGCAACGGTTTGGCTCTGGGATTTCTACTAGCATTAGAGATACACTAGCAAAAGAAGTATTCGCAATACAATTCGATTACATAGTACTGCCTTCTACACATAGCACTATGTTTAAGGACGAAAGGGGAGAATAAGAAGTAGTAGAGAAGTAATTTGTAGCATTGTACATGTATTGGGTGATTGGCCTCCAACTACTACATTCAGGCAAATCTAGATTCGAGAATTTTAAGCAAGTAAACATACGATAGACAGGATAAATGCAACGCCGCTAAAATTCTACATTAGATTAGCAAAGCTTTTAAATTGCCATGTTGCAGCCTGAAGGCATCAGCGGCGTTAGAGTTACCCAATATTTTTTTCGCGCATTCGAAAAATGAATTTTATATCACCCTATAGATGTCGGTCAAGGCTACAGGTCCCTGCGATAAATTGTTGTCATCCAAACACATTATTATTGTTAGTTATTAGTTAGTATGGTGTATTGCACGTGTGATTTGCTGATAACACAGAAAAGTTAACTAATTGAGATTACTCAACTGTCCTGCCAAGTTTGAGAAAATAAAAAAGGCGATACGTCCAAGAAATATTGATCGCAACGTGAAAAACTTGCCACAGCAAAAACCCATCAAGAAACATCCTAATGAAAATTAACTTAAATTATTAATTAATTCATGATAAGCTAACATGGGATTTTAACATGAAAGCAACCCATGGGGATTTACTTCAGATTTTGACAGGGAAGCTACCCATAAGGATTTTGCATGAGATTTTGACAGGGAATCTTCCCATAAGGATTTCAAATGAAATCCAGACAGGGAAGCAACCTGTAGGGATTTGATGTGGGAATTGCACAGTGGAGTAACCCATAGAGTTTTCAAATGAGTGTTTGACAATGAAGCTACCCATATAGTTTTTACATGAGATGATTTTACCAGGGAAGAAACCTATAGAGTTTTCACATGGGATTTCAACAGAGAAGGAACCCATTGGGATTTTACATGGGATTTAAACTGGGAAGAAACCCATAAGAATTTCACACGAGATTTTGACAGGAGAGCTACCCATAAGGATTGTGAGCTCTTTTTTTAATGTTTTTCACTCCAGCATGGATTTTATTGCATTAAAAACAAGTTTTCGAATTTAAACACTATTATTTCTTATGTGTCCACGTCATGAATATTATATGAGCTTGAAATTTGTCAGCTTGTAAGCTTGGCTTGTGTTGGGCAAAGTCGTGCTACAAATCGTCCCATAGAAAAACAAAGATTAAAAAATATTTGTTTGAAAGTATTGATCCTTTATCTTTATGCAATTATTAAAGCCAAAGTTTGGTGAATTGAAAATCCTTATTGTGCTATATGAACGTTTCTCTAACTTTATACAGACCGACATCAATGTTTTGGCATCCTGCAAAAATGAGTGACTGAGTAAGTTATTTTAATTTTGAACATAGAAACAGCAGGCAATTTTTTTTACAAATTGCAACCTGAAAATGTGAAAAAATTATTTTCGGCTTCGTTATTCATAAACAGTCGTAAGTCGTAAGTCGTACTTTCGTCATTTTTTCCATGAGGCCGAATCCCATACTCATTCTTTATAAACTTTGATTTTATATGCAAAATACGAAATTGTTTTAAACGAAAAAACAAATTTCTTTATCCAAGTCCACATTCAACGTCTCCCTTAAGCTCTACTTTGGGAACAGCATAACACCATCTTACACCACGCTCATAATACGAGAAATTTGTACAAATTTATTCGATTGGATCTCAGCGCTATCTGAATCCAATCCCATAAAAGTATCATATTAAAGAATCGGGTCATCTCCGATCCAAACAGATTTTTTTTTGAGTGCGGTACACCTAGTATTTTGATCGGACGCGCTATAGTTTAACAAAAAAATTCGAAAAGCTACAATTTTGAGGAAAAAAATTGACTGAACTTTTCACGACAAGCCACAGAAATAATGAAACTTGTTTAGTGTGTACTAAATCTAAAAGAGCGACGTGAGTATAAGAATTTTAACAACCTACAACAGTTGTCAATGCAGATGAAGGTATCAAAGTAATTTAAAATTTAAACGATAAAAATACCTGCAGAGAACCATTAACTGACAAGAATGTATGAATATCATATCCTTATAATTATCTTGCATGTCCAACTGACAAATTCAACGGAAACTCTGTTTCTTTGAGCGATTGACGCATTAATTTTGATATCTGGGCACACTCGCTTTCAGCCGGACACACTTTTGAAATGAAACTTTAGAATGTGCAAGTTTTGCGTAAATTGGATGTGCCAGAAAAGTATTCAAATTTTATAAGCACAGTGATCATGTTACCATTGCCAAATAACTTTGGACTGAAATATACATATTTTAATTTTGAAATTCCGTGCGGACTGACAGCAGTAGGACAATAAAGCGAAGATAAAGTTACCATTGCCAAATAACTTTGGACGGAAATCTTTATATTTTAATTTTGAAATTCTGCGTGGACAGAGAATCTAGGACCCTAAAGAAAAGATAAGGTTCGTAATAATGAATTGAACAGCATCATTTCCGGATGTATTCTAAGCGATGAAAATTTTGAGATCTCCAGATCCTGAAGGTCTGTTTTGAAATAAGGTTGCTAAACTTTCAACGAAAAGCGTGATATTCGAAAAAACTCGGATTTTGATACGCTAGACTAGACATAGACATAACGAGAAACACTTACATATAGCAGTAAGTGCGTCATGCTATTTAACAATTGAGTTAGACTTATTTGAACGTTATTTTCAAGATTTTTTTTGTAAGTGTTTAAAAAAATAAATTGTAATCTGATGCATGCTTCTAAATATTGATCAACATGAAATGCATGTATCGATGCATCTTTAAATGAACCGAGAAGCTGAACGCTTCATAATAACCTTGAACCTCTGTTAATAAACACCTAAATATAATATTACCGTCCCAGTATCCTCAATTGCTAGTGCTACCATCTTTTACCTTTGGATTAAACTGCGTTGACTCCTTCAAAGCGCGGTTGTTCTTAAATTTTATAAGTGACAATAATCTGATATTTTCCAACCAAGATAATTGCTAACTGGAGCCTGAATTATGTCGGTAAAAAATTTGTTCGTTGATTGTACTTCATCAGTTATTTAGGATTTCATTTGTTCAAAATCAAATGATTTATTATTCAATTTTAATTTTTGGAAAACTCAATTGTGTTTCTGATCTACAATTCAAACTTTATGAGGTTGGTTCTTCTGACTGTTTTACTCAAATCTCGCAAGTGTTGATTTTTTCAAATATTACAAATGACGAGTAACGATTGATTGAGGAATGCTAAAACGCATTATATTTTTTATGTTTGTTTATAGAGCTAATAGATTCGTTTTTTCTGCCCTTTGAAATTCCGAAGTTGGACACCTTAAAAGTTTGCAGGTTTCTTCAAGCACCTTGTTCACGGGCGATCGAAAGTGCAACCGAATTTGAACATAGTGTTTCAGGTATTCCAAATTATAAAACCGACCCAGTATCATTTACAATTTATTACTTTAATTAACGTATGTAACAAATTGAAAAATTTATCTAGGTTTTCACGATGGATGAAGTAAATGACAGCACTGATCTCACAAATAACTCGGCATTTTTTCAAAGAATGGCTCTAGATGGAATGGTTTTCTTATCGCAAACATTGAAGTTTTACAAGCCGAAAAAAGCGATCGGTGTTGGACACAAAGTCCCAAAGTTTTGGAAAGTCGAGCCAAGGCAGTCTTCATTTTTTAAAGGCTGCGAACAATTGAAAAATTGTGATATCTTTGAAATCAGTCTGGTGACTTCGGACGAAATGATTCCTCTTCGCCTTTTAATTGCAAGAAAATGTGGGAACGGAAAAAAAAAGTTAAGTAATTCTTCAAAAATGATTGTCATTGCAGCTGTAAAAAATGCTATTGAAGGATCCATCATGCAACTTCCAAACAATTCGGAAACCAAGAAGGACTGTTTGACAACATTTAGCGGCAGCTTCCGCGTACAAATAGAGGATTGGGAACTGTTTGCATCATTTTTCAATCAAGAATTAGAAAAAAATTTGCAGATAAACGGAAACGAAGATGAAGGAGTTGAAAGTTTATGTGGACCTGAATCTCGTATTTTCTTCATATTTTACTATTTTGGACAAGATTTACCCATGAAGCATGAAAATATTGACTCCGGCGGAATACAGTTTGAAAAATACAATATGAGTGATTTTTTTAATTGCATTCAAACCGAATATTTGGAAACCATCGTATTTCACTGTGCATTTGATTATAACGGAGGACAACAAGGCATACCGGTTTTTAAAATCGAAGAATTTCTCAAAAAGACTACATTTGTCCGAGGATCGAAACTTAAAACATTTTCCATACTTCTTCAGCCTCGATTTGGCAATTTTCAGTTGCAATTTGTAAATTCCAAAGTTGTTGCATTACAAGCGTATCTGCGTGGTGCCGAAAAGCTATCTGAAAACATTTATGGAGTTTTTACAAATTTCACTTTAGCCTCCACAGCTACAAAAATTTTTGAAAGCAGACAAGTCGGCTTACTCACCGCATTGAAAACAAAGGAAAAAACTCGAGAGATGCTCAAGAAAGAATTCTACATATTAAAGGAAGTTCCCGAATTGACAAATCGTCTTGAAAAGGAAATTCAACGGCCAAACTTGCACAGGTTCGAATACGTACATGCAACATATCGAAAAGAGACTTGGCAACCACTAGAAGACTATTTGGACAATGCGTTTAAAGAATGCTATAAAAAGCATCAAGCTTTAAATTGGGTGCAGTTTCTACAGGTTTTACCCTTGAATCAAGTAGAAGATTTTGTATCCAAAGTTTTTGTACCAATTCGCAAAAAAATTGAAGAACAACTAAAAACTATCGACTTGATGACAGACGGTCAAACAGCGCTTGTAACCCAATGGACGAAGGAGGACTTCATAGAATTGTTGATAGCTGAGTATTTAATCGGAATGCTAATTTTCGGTCAGTTCAATTCCGAAAAACGTTCTCATCGCCTGCGGCAGTTATTAGGGCTGGAAGAAAACAAGCAGCGATTTTTTTTCCGGGAGTCTGCTACCGAAAATAATAACACTGGATTGGTGATTCACTCTATTCCTCTAAATATGTCATCGGTTCTTGATGAAACTGAAATTCCTTTATTTTTAAAAGACGGGAAGGCAGAATGGCTAATTTCATCCAAACATTTGGCATTGATCGACCTCCAAAAAGCAATTCAAGACATAAACACTCCTGAGAAAGTGCACATTTGTCTGCAAAAATTCATTGATTATCAGATGGAAACAAAATTTGGTCAAAAGCTCTCCACTTTGACGGATTTCTTGCCGAATTTGAGTCGAAAAACCAAAATAGAGTTTTTAAATCCAATAATCGTCGCGACAAGCATTTTAGATGGGTCTTCTTTTTTTGACAAAACTTTCACAAAATGTCTTGTTGACAGATTGTTACGCGAACATGATCAAGTTGGACTACAACACATTCTCGTCGAATTTTTCAAATCATTAAAAAGATTTAGCGCATTTCCTGTGTGGCAAACAAAGAAATTTTCGAGAAAAACAAAAAAAGAACTCAGAATTGCTGAAACATCAAAAGAGCTGTCTTCTTTGTATGTTCTTAGCCCGACAAATTTTGTTACTGAAGATATCCATGTCCTTTCAGTTATTTTAAAATTGTATTGCAAGCAAGAAGAAAAACGTGATTTAGTTCCCGAGCTGTTGGAAAAAATCGGTGAAGTCAATTTCGTTGACGTCATATCATGGCTCAATAGTGTTATTACTCCGTAGTCCATTGTTGAATAGCTATTTTGTTTAGTCGTATGTTTTTTTGCCCTGTCATAATTAATCGTACTTTTTTTTCCAAATAATGACTCTTAGTTTTACTTCACTGATTGTTTTGTTTAATAATTTTTTTTTAATCACAATGAATTTATTTAAATGCCAATGTTATTGTTAAGTATACAAAAGACAGTCAAATGCGTCGTACTTGTGTGCATTTGCTATGGCTGTCTATACCTGCGTGTAAAAAAACTGCCAAAAACTATAATTACATCGTTTAGTTAGGTATGGTTTTTGACGTGTTGTTGACGCCACTGATCCCCGGCTAAAAGAGATTCGGCGTTAATTTTTTTGACCAATTGAGTCAAACCGAATTCATATTTTGTTCTTACCTGTGCTGAACAAGTGTAAATGAATTCAAATGTATGCAGCAACAGTTAGTTTTTTTAGGCAGCTTATTTTCACACCTTAACTATCCCTTTATCTCATGATGCGTTTGATGCGGTAACTTATAACATTAAAAAATTGTATTTATACGAATAAACTTCCAATAAAAAATTTAAAATAAAGTTATTGCCGTTTATTTTGAGGCCTCCTGAATAGTCATATAGTCATGAAAAAAGTTCATGTGACAATTTGACGTTGTCGAGATGGATCTTTAATTGTGTAGCACAGCTGTTTTCTTTCATTAGGAGGCGCCTTGCTTCTCTTTCAACAAAAATTATTCGAAATCATTGTTTTCAATTTTATTTCAAGGTTGTCGTATTCGCACGCTGACGCTACACAGTCCAAATGGTTTCACAACGCAATCCAGAGCTTATCTGAAGCTCCGTAAACGATCATTGACTCGTCTTTTCAGTTTTTCCCAACACATTATGTATATCTATAAAATATTTGAAGTCTACATTTATGGAATGTGTCATATTCTGAGGGCTTTCTGCTTACAACTGACTGATGAGACTTGACATGGACAAATCTGGCACATATGATTAAGCATGTGTAATATGCTTATACAATAATACACAATTCAATTAGTATTCAGAGACTTTTAGTAAAATGCAAAGTCAAAGATTTTTCTTCAACATTTACTCTAACTAATAAAAACCTTCAGTTTGTTTGAAAAGTATTCAATTAAAATGTATTGAATCGAGAGAGTGCACCTTTGAGATTTGTTATATTTAAAAGAAAGGTTCTCTCAAGAACAGCTGATGATTGAAACAAGGAGCTTATGTGACTTCAAATGCATCGGAAATTTTCGAAGTTGACCCTTTTTTCTGACTCCAACACAATTTTCTAATGAAATTTTTCAAAGGTTAACAAAAATTCACCCAGAAAATTCAAAAATGTCCAACTTTTGTTTGTTGAAACGTTTTGATTGAATGTTTTTAAACTTTTCACTTTCTGGCCGAAATTTAAAAATCGTAATTAGTGTTTTTTTTTCAAAAATAAAATTTTTTTCAAAAATACTCCTGAAATAGCGAATTTTTGCATCAAAATGAACGATTTTGAAAACTTGAAAAGGCCGTTTCTAACCCTTCCTTCTCAAAATTTCTAAACCAGCACCTTCCTTCATTTTTCCTTCTGAGAAGGATTTTTTGAACCAGCCCTTCCTTTTTCCTTCTGAGAAGGATTTTTTGAACCAGCCCTTCCTTTTCCTTCCTTACTCTGGCTTGAAAAAAACCAATCCTTCCTTCACTCTTCCCTTTTCTAACCCTCCCTTCTGAAGAAAAGTGGCCAGCTTTGTCTGGAACGCATAAAATCCGGAATACATGGAAACCGGAATGCTTAATTATCGGCAAGCATTATTTTCGGAAAACAATAGAAGTAATGTTTTACTGAAACTACTTTAACTGAGTCATATTTATCACTAAAATTAGTTATATTTTAGGGCTGACTCTATTTTTGAGGTTTCACAGGTATGCTGCAACCGTGCAGATTTAGAATTTTCTTGAGATTTAATACCATGTGCAGACATTTGGTTTTGTTTGTAAATACAAAAATAGTACTCTGTATTCTTTTCACGGGTGTCATATTGAGAAATGTATTCTTCAAAAACAATACGACTACTAATTTTTTTGCTCATGTTTAACTCGCTTTAAAAAGTTCCAAAAAACTCCTAAATAAATCTCGCTCAAAAATTACGATGGCAAGACGCGTACACTACTAAATGTCCTGCTTAATTTACTAACCAATCATTAAGTAACATGCGGATATACCTGTGTCTTTTACCTTTATCAACATAACATAATCGACGCTATTCCGTATGTGTGTGTGTATGTACGAATTAGCAACTAACATAGAGACCACCATTTCCAACGAATATCATTTTGGTTTTTTGGTTCAAAGGAACTTGTTCTTTTATTTGAAACGTATCCAACAGCGCGTGAGCAACACTGAAATGTCAATGCAAACTTCTTGTATAGGCAAACGATTCACGTACGTACGCTAGTTTTGTGCTCCGCAACGCTTTGCAGCGACAAACAATGAATAGTGTTATGAACCACAGCAATTGGTCAGCAAAAAGTAATAAGCAATTTCAAATTGCTAAAATCAGAATAACTTTTTCAGCAAGCTCAATAATTTTTGTTAAATAGAATGTTAAACAATTTATTTGTATTAAAATACTAAAAATTTTAGCAAAGACAGCCTTTTTTTTCTCAAATATACATATAAGTGGCAAAATTGCTGTGTCACCGCGCTGTGGCGCATTTTTTACGTTGCGATCAACCTTTGCCATACATATCGCTTTTTTTATTTTCTTAAACTTGGCAGGACAATTAAGTTATAACAATTATTTAACTATTTTTTTTTCATCAGCAAATGACACGTGCAGTACGCCATGAAAACTAACAATAATAATGAGTTTAGATGCTAACAATTAATCGTGGGGACCTGTACCGTTGACGGACATTTTTATAAAAATTCCATTCTTTTCCAATTTCGGCTGGTAATTTATTTGTAGTCTGAGTGTGATGATCAATTATATTGGGTGATATAAAAGGCGTTTACCAAATTCGCGAAAAAAATACTGGTTAACTCGAATGCCGATAATGCCTTAAGCTGTGAAACATAAATTCAAATGCTCTTATAATCTTTTGTGAAATTTCGGCGTCGTTGCATTTATCCTGTCAGTCGGATGTTTACCTGTTTTATTATTTTCGAATCTAGATTTACTTGAATATTGTAATTGGAAGCCAGTCACCGAATATATGCAAAAGGCTACAAATTACATCTCTACTACTACTTGTATTTGTGAATATGTGAACTCCTCGTTCAGCTGTTTTAGATGGAAGGTTTTGTCGTCAAACAGTATTTTTCCGTAACATTCATCAACCAATCAACCTAACCAGAATAGCAAACTTACGATGAGTGATGTACATAATGAACCAAAA
>Ga0210040_10004985_pt1 | contig 17059 bp, 18 predicted proteins | sample CryGeyCG12114_NA_FD_185462 | JGI IMG/M metagenome (GOLD analysis project Ga0210040, IMG submission 185462) | Groundwater microbial communities from aquifer - Crystal Geyser CG19_WC_8/21/14_NA (SPAdes) (version 2) | ecosystem: Environmental > Aquatic > Deep subsurface > Groundwater | place: USA... | reverse complement strand
CTGCGGGCCGGGCCCCTGCGCGGGGGAAGCGCCGTGCGGGCCCGAGTCGTCGGAACCCTGCGGCGGCTGGCCGCCCTGAGGTGGTTGGCTCATGGCCTCTTGCCTTCTCGCGGGTTCTCGCGGGTTCTCGGGTCGGCGGCCGCCGACGTCGCGGGCGACACTCTAGGGGTCGACAGGCTCGTCGGAGCAGGTTCCGGGTGCCCCGGAGACGCGAGCACGGGCGCCGCAGAAACTTCACCGTCACACGGCTGACACCACGTCGCCAAGACGTCCTGAGACGGTGTGGCCGCGTCCGTCTGCGGCGCGCCCGCCTGATGACGTCCTGCCCTGGAGGCTCCGTGTCCTGGTTCACCTCGAAGTCCACCCGTCGGAGCTTTCTGGCCTCCAGCGGCCTCGGGGCGCTGAGCCTGGGCGCCCTGGCCGCGTGCGGCGACACCGCGTCCCCGGGCGGCGCGACCAGCAGCAGCGCGGCCGCAGCGGGTCCGAGCTCGGTGGCCCCGGGCACGTACGGCAAGCTCTCCCTGCAGCTCTCCTGGATCAAGAACATCGAGTTCGCGGGCGAGTTCTTCGCCGACTCCAAGGGCTACTACAAGGAAGCGGGCTTCGAGAGCGTCGACCTCGTCACCGGCCCGGTCGACAGCGCGGACGCGCTCGTCGTCGCCGGCACGATCGACGTGGGTCTCTCGGCGCCCGACGCGACCGCCCGGCTGATCGCCGAGCAGGGCGCACCGTTGAAGATCATCGGCGCCACCTTCCAGAAGAACCCGTTCTGCATCCTCTCGCTCGAGGAGGGCAAGCCGATCCGGACGATCGCCGACCTCGCGGGCAAGACGATCGGCATCCAGGCCGGCACCAACCAGTCGATCTTCGAGGGTCTCTGCAAGGCCAACAACGTCGACACCTCGACCTTCAAGACCACGGTCGTGCAGTACGAGCCGACGCCGCTGACCGAGAAGAAGATCGACGGGTTCATGGCCTACACCACCAACGAGCCCTTCATCGTCAAGGCCAAGGGGTTCACCCCGGTGATTCTCGCCTTCGCCGACAACGGGCTGCCCCTGGCCTCGGAGACCTTCGTCGTCACGCAGGAGACGCTGGAGGGCGACCGCGACAAGCTCAAGGCGTTCCTGACCGCGGAGATCAAGGGCTGGAACGACGCCGTCGCCGACCCGGCCGCCGGGGCCTCCCTCGCCGCCGGGACGTACGGCAAGGGGCTCGGCCTGGACGTCAAGGGCCAGACCGAGCAGCTCACCGAGCAGCTCAAGCTGGTCGTCAGCGACGACACGAAGGCGAACGGCCTCTTCACCCTGACCGAGGACTTCCAGGCCAAGATCGTCGCGGCGATCGGGGCGCTGGGCACGCAGATCGCCGCGGCGGACCTGTTCGACATGAGCCTGCTGTCCGAGATCTACGCCGCCGACCCCAGCCTCATCGTCAAGGGCTAGTGCGGTGACGTCGCCGGTGCAGGCGCAGGATGCGGGGGTGCTCCCACCGTCAGCCCCCGGTCCGCGCCCGCTCGCCACCCGTGACCCGGTCGCCACCCCGCAGGCGGCGACCGGGCTGAACCTGCAGGGCCTGAGCAAGACGTTCACCCTCGGCCGCAACCAGGTGCACGCGCTGGCGCCGACCGACCTCGGGACCGCGCAGGGGACGTTCCTGTCGTTGCTCGGGCCGTCGGGGTGCGGCAAGTCCACGGTCCTGCGCATCCTCGCGGGGCTCGAGGAGCCGACCTCGGGCACGGCGCTGATCAACGGGAGGTCCACCGGCGAGACGCAGCGCGAGCACCACCTCGGGATCGCGTTCCAGGACGCCGCGCTGCTGCCCTGGCGGACCGTGGAGAGCAACATCCGGGTGCCGCTCGAGGTGGCCGGCATCCGGCCCGAGCCGGGCCTGGTCGAGGACCTGATCGCCCTCGTCGGCCTGCAGGGCTTCGAGAAGGCCAAGCCGGCGCAGCTGTCCGGCGGCATGCGCCAGCGGGTGGCGATCGCGCGCTGCCTGGTGGTGAAGCCGTCGGTGATGCTGCTGGACGAGCCGTTCGGCGCGCTCGACGACATGACCCGGCAGCGCCTGAACGTGGAGCTGCTGCGCATCTGGACCGAGAAGCCCGCGACCACGCTGATGGTGACGCACGGGATCGCCGAGGCCGTGTTCCTGTCCGACGTGGTCGCGGTGATGAGCCCACGGCCCGGGCGGGTGGTGGAGGTCGTGACCATCGACCTGCCGCGCCCGCGGACCCCGGACATGATGCGCACGCCCGAGTTCCACGCCTACCACGACCGCCTCTCCGAGGTGCTGTTCGGCCGCGGGGGAGAGGCGGCCGAGTGAGCTCCCCCGGCTCCGTCTCCCCCGTGGCGGTGGGCGCGCAGCCGTCGTTGCGCACCCGGGTCGACGGCCTGCCGACCTGGGTCGGCGGTGTCGTCGGGGTGGTGGTGATCATCGTCGTCTGGTGGGTCGCCTCCCGCACCCTCTTCACCGCCAGCGGAGCGATCCCGCGTCCCGGCGCGGTGCTCGCGAGGCTGACCTCGCCGACGACGTGGAGCGACACGCTAGGGAACCTGACCGGGACGCTCTCGGCCGCCGGCGAGGGCTACGTCATCGGCAACGTCGTGGCGCTGCTCCTGGCCGCGCTCGTGCTGCTGGTCCCGCAGCTGGAGCAGGTCGCGACGCAGATGGCGATCGTCACCTACTGCCTCCCGCTCGTGGCCATCGGCCCGATCCTGGTCATCGTCGCCGGGCGGGACGCGCCCCAGGGCGCCTCGGTGGCCCTGGCCGCGCTGAGCGTCTTCTTCACCACGGTCGTCGGCGCGCTGCTCGGGCTCCGGGCCGCACCTCGGACCAGCCTGGACGTGATCGCCGCGTACGGGGGCACCCGCTTCACCCAGCTGCGGCTCGTGCAGCTCATCGCCGCCCTGCCCAACCTGTTCGCCGCCCTCAAGATCGCCGCGCCGGCCGCGTTCCTCGGGGCCGTGCTGGCCGAGTACCTCGGCAGCGGCGGTGACCGGAGCCTGGGCCGGGCGCTGATCGCCGCGCAGAGCGCCTCCGACGCGCCCCAGCTGTGGTTCCTCGCGCTCGTGTCCGGAGCGGTCGCGGGTCTCGCGTACGCGCTGATCGGCCTGGTCGGGCGACTCGTCACCCCGTGGTCGTCGGGCGCGCCGGGCGGCCAGCCGTGACCGCCACCTCGGTGGGCGCCTCGACCGCGCCGGTCGCCGAGCGCGTCTCGAACACCGGCGTCGCCGCGGCCGCCCTGCGCCGCCTCGGGGCCTCGTTGCTCGTCGTCGTCGTCGCGCTGGTCGTCCTCGCGGTGCTCTGGGTGGCGCTGCTGCGGGTGTTCGACGTGTCCAGCTTCGTCGGCAAGACCCCGCTCGACGTCTGGGGCTACCTGTTCAGCGACGCCCCGCCGCGCGCCGTCCGCGCCTCGTCGATCACCGCCGGCACGGCTCGTACGCAGCTGCTCGGCGCCTGGCTCGTCACCCTCGGCGACGCGGCGACCGGCTTCGTGACCGGGCTCCTCGTCGCGAGCGTCATCGCCGCGCTGTTCGTGGTCGTCAAGCCGTTCGAGTTCGCCTTCATGCCGATCGCGATGCTCCTGCGCTCCGTGCCGCTCGTCGCCATGGCACCGGTGCTGCTGCTGATCTTCGGTCAGGGCAGGCTTGGCGTCGCCACCATCGGCGCGATCGTCGTGCTCTTCCCGGCACTCGTCAACATCGTGCTCGGCCTGCGTTCCGCGTCACCGCTGGCGGTCGACCTGATCAGGGTCAACGGCGGGGGCGAGCTCAAGACGCTGCTCATGGTGCGGGTCCCCGCGGCGCTGCCGGCCCTGTTCGCGTCGATCCGGATCTCCGTACCCGGAGCGATCGTCGGCGCGATGCTCGCCGAGTGGTTGTCCGGCTTCACCGGCCTCGGCGGCATCCTCAACGCCTACAAGGGCCGCGGCAACTTCTCCGGCGTCTGGGCCATCGTCGTGGTCTCGGTCGTCACCTCGATCGTCGGCTACGCGGTCGCGGCCGTGGTCGAGGCCGCCGCCCTCGCCGCCTGGGGCCCGGACGCAGGCCGGTCAGCACGCCGCTAGACGTGCTCTGAGCTGTCGAAGGGGGGCGCCCTTCGACAGGCTCAGAGCTCTTCAGCTCGGGCGGCCCTCCGGGGAACGGGTCTGGGCGGCGTCGGTCGACGGCAGGTCGCCGAGGGCCTCGTCGATGCGCTTCAGCACGTCGGTGTCGAGCTTGACCCCGCTGGCGCCCGCGTTGTCGTGCACCTGCTCCGGCTTCGAGGCACCGATGATCGCGGCCGACACGTTGTCGTTCTGCAGCACCCAGGCGACGGCCAGCTGGGCCATCGAGAGGCCGAGGTCGCTCGCCACGGGCTTGAGCTCCTGCACCGCGCCGAGCACGCGGTCGTTCATGAAGCGGCTGATCATGTCGGCGCCGCCCTTGTCGTCCGTCGCCCGTGAACCCTCGGGCAGCGGCTGGCCCGGCGCGTACTTGCCGGTCAGCACGCCCTGGGCGATCGGGGACCAGACGATCTGACCGATGCCGAGGTCCTTGCTCGTCGGGACGACCTCGGGCTCGATGACGCGCCAGAGCATGGAGTACTGCGGCTGGTTGGAGATCAGCTGGACGCCGAGGTCGGTCGCGAGGGCGTGCGCCTCGCGCAGCTGGTCGGCGGTCCACTCGCTGACGCCGATGTAGAGGGCCTTGCCCGCCCGGACGACGTCGGCGAACGCCTGCATCGTCTCCTCGAGCGGGGTCTCGAAGTCGTAGCGGTGCGCCTGGTAGAGGTCGACGTAGTCGGTCTTCAGCCGCGTCAGCGAGCCGTTGATCGACTCGAGGATGTGCTTGCGGGAGAGGCCGGAGTCGTTGGGGCCGGCCGGGCCCGTCGGGAAGTAGACCTTGGTGAAGATCTCGAGCGACTCGCGCCGGGTGCCGGCCAGGGCCTCGCCGAGCACGGTCTCCGCCTTGGTGTTGGCGTACGCGTCGGCGGTGTCGAAGGTGGTGATGCCGGCGTCGAGCGCCGCCTGCACGCACTGCAGCGCGATGTCGTTCTCGACCTGGGACCCGTGGGTCAGCCAGTTGCCGTAGGTGATCTCGGAGATCTTCAGGCCGGAGCGGCCGAGGTAGCGAAACTGCATACGACCGTTATACGGGGCGGTGCCCTCCGGCGGCTGCGCGCCGGCGTCAGGCCGGCGCGGGCTCGGCGTCGGCGCGGCGCACCTGGGCGCGGTTGCGTCGGGCCCGGACCAGCCCGTCGGTCGTCATGATCACCAGCGCGAGCCAGACCAGGCCGAAGCCGACCCAGCGGCCGGGCGACATCGACTCCCCGAAGTAGCTGATGCCCAGCAGGAACTGCAGGGTCGGCGCGAGGTACTGCAGCAGGCCGAGCGTGCTGAGCGGCAACCGGCTCGCTGAGGCGGCGAAGAACAGCAGCGGGACCAGGGTGACCAGCCCGGTGGCGACGAGCAGCAGGTTCATGCCCCAGCCGAGGTGGCCGAACGTCCCGCGTCCCGTCACCTGCAGAAAGCCGAGGTAGACCAGGGCGAGCGGGGTGAGCAGCGCCGACTCGACGGCGAGGCTGTCGACCGCGCCGGCGCCGAGACGGTTCTTGATGAACCCGTACGTGGCGAAGCTGACCGCGAGCACGAGCGCGATCCAGGGCAGCGTGCCGTAGTCGATGGTCAGCACCGCCACCGCGGCGACGGCCAGACCCACGCTGATCCACTGCAGGGGGCTGAGGCGTTCGCGGAGGACGATCACGCCGAGCAGGATCGAGAGGATCGGGTTGATGTAGTAGCCGAGCGCGGTCTCGACGACGTGGCCGTGGTTGACCGACCAGATGTAGGTGCCCCAGTTGACCGAGACGATCGCCGCGGCGAAGCCGAGCAGCACCAGCGTCCGGCGCCGGGCCATCCGCGTCCAGAACCCGCGCCGCACGGTGACGGCGACCAGCACGACCGAGATGACGAACGACCAGACGACGCGGTGGGCCAGGATCTCGATCGACCCCGCCTGGGCGACCAGGGGCCAGAAGAGCGGGACCACGCCCCACAGCCCGTACGCCGCGAGCCCGTAGCCGATGCCCCGGCCTTCCCGATCCGCCACCGGACCCTCCTTATCGCCTCGGCGAGGCTAGTCCCTGACCGGGCGGGGTGGTCGCTGCGCGACGGCGGCGAGATGGTGGTGTCGAGACGCTGTGGTCGAGACGCTGTGGTCGAGAGGGTGGTGTCGAGACGGTGGTGTCGAGAACCGCGGTCCGGCTCCGACGTCTCGGGTGGAGGGGCCGAAGGGCCCGTCCCGCAGAGCCCGTCCCGCAGGGTCTGCGCCCGGAGCGTGTCACGCAGAGAAGGAGCGACCGTGAAGTACGTCATCCTCATCCACTCGAACCCCCAGCCCTGGGGGCACCCGACCGGTGACTTCACCGCCGAGCAGCAGGCGCTGCCGGCCGAGCAGCGCCAGGAGATGAACGACCACTTCGAGGCCGTCCTGACCGAGCTGTCGGAACGTGGCGAGCTCGTCGGCGGCGAGGCGCTGGCCGACCCGGCCAGCGCCCGCCTCTACCGCTGGGCGGGCGGGCGCCCGCTGGTGACCGACGGTCCGTACGCCGAGGCGAAGGAGCATCTCGCCGGCTTCTTCCTCATCGACGTGGAGAGCCAGGAGCGGGCCGAGGAGGTGGTGGCCCACTTCTCCGGCCCGGGCGAGACGGTCGAGCTGCGCCCCACCATGAGCGGGATCGTCGAGGACGCCTGACCCGTGCCCGAGGCGGAGCGGGTCGAGAGGGTGCCGGTCGAGCACGTGTGGCGCCGGGAGTCGCCGCACGTCCTCGGCGCCTGCACGACAACGGGTGAGACCGCGCACCGTGGTGGTGCACGATCTCACCCGGTCGGCAGGGCGACGAGGCCTCAGTCCTCGGAGTCGTCGACCTGCCAGGTGTCGCCGCCGTTGACGAGGTCCTGCAGCGCAGCCTCGTCGTCGGACCGCCCGCTCGAGGCCAGGGCGACCTGCTCGCGGGCGAGGTCGTCGTACGCCGGCGCCTCGACGTCGCGGAAGACGCCGATCGGGGCGCGGTGCAGGACGCCGGCGTCGGTCAGCCGGGAGAGCCCGAAGGCGTACGACGGGTCCAAGATGTGCGCGTCGTGGACGACGAGCGCGTCCGCGCCGACCGCATCGACGTCGACCACCGAGAACTCACCGGTGCGCGGGTCGCGCACCACGCCGAGCCGGAGGCCCTCGCCGAAGCGGATCGGCTCGCCGTGGACCAGCGGGATGATCGCGTCGGCGGAGGTCTCACGGTCCTTGACCGCAGCGAACGCGTCGTCGTTGAAGATCGGGCAGTTCTGGTAGATCTCGACCAGCGACGTCCCGCGGTGCGCGGCGGCCGCCTTGAGCACCGTCGTGAGGTGCTTGCGGTCGGAGTCGATGGTCCGCGCGACGAACGTCGCCTCGGCGCCGAGCGCGAGCGACACCGGGTTGAACGGGTTGTCCAGCGACCCGAGCGGCGTCGTCTTGGTGACCTTGCCGAGCTCGGAGGTGGGCGAGTACTGCCCCTTGGTCAGGCCGTAGATCCGGTTGTTGAACAGCAGGATCGTCACGTTGACGTTGCGGCGCAGGATGTGGATCAGGTGGTTGCCGCCGATCGACAGCGCGTCACCGTCGCCGGTGATCACGAACACGGCCGCGTCGGGCCGCGCGGTGGCGACGCCGGTGGCGATGGCCGTGGCCCGGCCGTGGATCGAGTGCATCCCGAAGGAGTCGACGTAGTACGGGAACCGGCTGGAGCAGCCGATGCCCGACACGATGACCGTGTTCTCCTTCTTGATGCCCAGGTCGGGCATGAAGGCCTGGAACGCGGCGAGCACGGCGTAGTCGCCGCAGCCGGGGCACCAGCGCACCTCCTGGTCGGAGGTGAAGTCCTTGCGGGTCAGCGGCTCCAGCGAGAGCGGCACTCCGGCGAGGCCCCCGCCGACGAGGCCTGAGCCGATGGTGGGACGGTCGATCGTGGTCACGCGAACGCTCCTTCGAAGGGTGCTGGCTCGGGCAGGGCGTCGATCTCGAGCTCGAGGTCACGCGCCAGCTCGCTCAGCGAGATCGGCAGCCCGCGGACGCGGGAGTAGCTGTGGACGTCGACCAGGTACTTGCCGCGCAGCAGCAGGGCGAGCTGGCCGAGGTTCATCTCGGGCACGATGACGCGGTCGTAGCTGCGCAGCACCTCGCCGAGGTTGGCCGGGAAGGGGTTGAGGTGGCGCAGGTGCGCCTGCGCGACCTGGCGCCCGGTGTTGCGCACGCGCCGGACGGCCGCGGCGATCGGGCCGTACGTCGAGCCCCAGCCGAGCACGAGGGTGCGGGCCCGGGTGCCGTCCGGTGCCGTCGGGTCGTCCACGACGACGTCGGGGATGTCGCGGACGATGCCGTCGACCTTGGCCTGCCGCGTCCGGACCATCTCGTCGTGGTTGGCGGGGTCGTAGGAGACGGCGCCGGTGTCACGGGCCTTCTCGATGCCGCCGATCCGGTGCTGCAGACCGGTCGCGCCCGGGATCGCCCACGGCCGGGCGAGAGTTTCCTCGTCGCGGAGGTACGGCAGGAAGAGCGGCTTGCCGGCGGCGTCGGTCGCGTTCGGCTCGGACGCGAAGCCCGGGTCGATGGGCGGGATCGCGGAGACGTCGGGCACCTGCCACGGCTCGGCGCCGTTGGCGATGTAGCCGTCGGAGAGCACGATCACCGGGGTGCGGTACTTGATGGCGATCCGGACGGCCTCGATCGCGGTGTCGAAGCAGTCCGACGGCGTCGACGCCGCGATGACGGGCACCGGGGACTCGCCGTTGCGCCCGTACATCACCTGCAGCAGGTCGGCCTGCTCGGTCTTGGTCGGCATGCCCGTGCTCGGGCCGGCGCGCTGCACGTCGATGATCACCAGCGGCAGCTCGGTCATCACGCCGAGGCCGATCGTCTCGGCCTTGAGCGCCATGCCCGGTCCCGAGGTCGTGGTGACGCCGATGTGGCCGGCGAAGCTCGCGCCCAGCGCCGCACCGACGCCGGCGATCTCGTCCTCGGCCTGGAACGTCGTCACGCCGAAGCGCTTGTGCTTGCTCAGCTCGTGGAGGATGTCGGACGCCGGCGTGATCGGGTAGCTGCCCAGGAACATCGGCAGCCCGGCCTTGCGGGCGGCGGCGACCAGGCCGAGCGACATGGCCAGGTTGCCGTTGATCTGCCGGTAGCGGCCCGCGGGCATCGGCGCGGGGGCGACCTCGTACGAGACCGCGAAGACCTCCGTGGTCTCACCGAAGGCGTAGCCGACCTTGAAGGCGGTGACGTTGGCGTCGCGGATCGCCGGCTTGTTCGCGAACTTGGTGGTGAGGAAGTTGAGCGTTCCCTCGGTCGGGCGGTGGTAGAGCCAGGACAGCAGGCCCAGCGCGAACATGTTCTTGGCGCGCGACGCGTCCTTGCGCGACAGCCCGAACTCCTTGACCGCGGCGACGGTCATGCCGGTCAGGTCGAGCGCGTGCAGCTGGTAGTCGGCGAGCGAGTCGTCGGTGAGGGGGTTGGCCGCGTAGCCGACCTTGGCCAGGTTGCGGGTGGTGAAGTCGGCGGTGTCGGCGATGATCAGCCCGCCCCGCGGCACGTCGGCGATGTTGGCCTTGAGCGCGGCCGGGTTCATCGCGACCAGCACGTCCGGCCGGTCGCCCGGCGTCATGATGTCGTAGTTGGCGAAGTGGAGCTGGAAGCTCGACACCCCGGGCAGCGTGCCCGCGGGAGCGCGGATCTCGGCGGGAAAGTTCGGCAGGGTCGAGATGTCGTTGCCGAAGACCGCTGAGTCGGCGGTGAACCGGTCGCCGGTGAGCTGCATGCCGTCGCCGGAGTCTCCCGCGAAGCGGATGACCACGCGATCGAGCGTGCGGACCTCAGTCATGGGGCAGAGCCTTCTTCCTTCGTGGTGGTCGTACGGGCCAGGGTTCGGGGCCTGAGCGGTCTGTGGATGGCCTCGGGTGAGGGCAAGAGCGCGGCGGCGGCGTCGGACCTGGGGTGGCCCGGCTCCTGGCGAAGGACCGTCGTCCATGATAAGGGCCCCCTAACCGCGATCCCGGGTCGATCACCCGCTGAACGCCCGGGGAGGGCAACGTCACACGCCGCGCGCTCCCGTAGCGTGAGCGCGTGCGCTGGGTCGACTGGTACGGGGACTCCTCGCTGCACGTGCTCGACGTGGCGCTGGCGTGCTGCTCGCTCGAGTTCGACGCAGCCGTCCCCGGCGGAGCCACGGCGACGCCCGAGCCGCCGGCGGACGGGCGGACCGCCGTCGTCATCAGCGGCACGGTCACCGACCGGCTGGCTCCCGCGGTCGCCTCGATGGTCGACGCCGTCCGCGCCCGCCAGTCGGTGCCGCCGGTCGTCGTCGCGTACGGGGTCTGCGCCTGCTCGGGCGGCCCGTACTGGGACTCGTCCGCGGTGACCAAGGGCGTCGACACGCTCGTGGCCGTCGACGTGCACGTCCCCGGCTGCCCGCCGACGCCGACGGCGCTGCGCGAGGTGCTCGACGCGGTCGTGGGAGCGCGGGGATGACCGACGTGGCGGCGCAGGACTGGCACGACGCCGTCGTCGCGGCCCGTGCGGAGGGCTACGACTGGTTCGACTGGCTCGGGTGCGTCGACGAGATCGGGGTGTCCGACGAGCTCCGGGTCGTGCTGTCGCTGCGCCGGCTCGACGACCCCGGACGGCCCGAGCTGCTGCTGCAGTGCCGGGTGCCACGTCCGGAACCTCGCCTGGCCAGCGTCCGCGACGTGTTCGCGGGCGCGGCCTGGCACGAGCGCGAGGCGGCCGAGGAGCTCGGCGTGGAGTTCGTCGGCGGCGACCCGCGGCCGCTGCTCCTCGACGGTGCCGGCACCACCCCGCTGCGCAAGGACGAGGTCCTGGCGGGCCGGACGGCGGAGCCGTGGCCGGGGGCGAAGGAGCCGGGGGAGGGCGACGCGGGGGCCGGGACGACCGGCGCGGCGTCGCCGAGCCGTCGGCGGATGGTGCCGCCCGGGGTCCCGGCGCCGGAGGTGTGGGGAGACCGCGACCCGGCGGCCCCGCCGCCCGACCCCGCCGAGGTGGCCGCCTCGGTCAGCGGCGGACGTGTCCGCCGGCGCGGCCGATGAGCCCGACGGAGGCCGGGACGCACGGTCGCATCCGGCTGATCGAGCCCGCCTGCACCTCGTGCATGCTCTGCGTGCGCGAGTGCCCGGTCTGGTGCATCAGCCTCGACTCGCACACCGAGCCCGACCCCGACGTGGCCCCGGGGGCGCGGGTGCGGCTGGTCAACGTGCTGGACCGCTTCGTCATCGACTGGAACCTCTGCATGTACTGCGGGATCTGCGTCGAGGAGTGCCCCTTCGACGCCCTGGAGTGGGACGCGGACCACCCCGCTGCCGCGGGAGCTCCCGAAGGCCTGCGGCACGGCATCCCCGACCTGGCGTGAACGCTCCCCGACGTCGCCAACGGCCCCCTGAGCCCGTCGAAGGGCCACGAGGTGGTCGACGTCCGGGGGAGCAGGTCAGCGCGGCGCGAGCAGGGTGGCGAGGCCGAGGTAGGCCACGACGGCGGCGACGGGCAGCAGCGCGGCCAGGACGACGTGGGACGCGAGCCGGTCGGTGCGTCGCAGCAGCGCGGCGCTGCCCACCACGCTCGCTCCCGCGAGCAGGGCGCCCCCTGCTCCGCCGAGACCGAAGCCCACGACGACGAGCACGAGGAACCCGACCCGCACCCACGCCGGCAGGGGCCGGCCCAGCAGGACGTCCTCGTCGCCGACGCGCAGCCGCGGCCCGAACTGCCGCCAGTCGAACGTGGCCTCGACGCGGCGTACGCGGCCTCGGCGGTCACGGAGCTCGTAGCGCCCCAGGTGGTCCTTCGGCAGCTCGGTGCCGCGGACGCTGATGTGCGGGCGCCTGGCCCACAGGCGCGTCACGGCCAGCTCGACGCCGTCCACCTGCGCGCTCATGACCACAGAAGAAAGGCTAGGTCAGACGCCGACGTCGGACTCGGCGACGCGGAGGTCAGACCACCAGGTCCGGGCCGAGGTCGCCGAGCGAACCGGCGCCGAGCGAGCGCAGGACCCGCTCCAGCTCCGTGTCGAAGCTCGCCAGCAGCTGCTCCACCCGCGCGTCGCCCCCGGTCGCCAGCGCCCAGAGGACCGGACGCCCGAGGAACACGGCACGCGCACCGAGGCACAGCGCCGCGGCCACGTGCTCCGGCGTCCGCAGCCCGCTGTCGACGTACACCTCGGCCCGGTCGCCCACGGCCGCGGCCACCTCCGGCAGCGCCTCCGCGGAGCTGATCGACTGGGTGAGGCAGCGGCCCCCGTGGGTCGACACGACGACGCCGGCAGCGCCCGCCTCCACGCAGGTCACCGCGTCGTCCGCGCGCAGCACGCCCTTGACGACCACCGGCAGCCCGGTGAGGTCGGCGAGCCAGCCGATGTCGTCGAGGGAGAGGTTCCGGGTGCCGGCGAAGACGTTGCGGCCGGTGTCGCCGCCGGGAAGGTTGACCTGCATGCCGTAGCGGTCGCTCCACGTGCGCGGCTCGTGCTGCGGCCTGCGGGGGTCGGTCCCCGGCGCGTCGACCGTGAGCACGAGCGCCGAGGCGCCCTGGGCCGCGGCCTGCTGCACCACGTCGGCGGTGGCCACCCGGTCGTCCATCACGTAGACCTGGAACCACCACGGCGCGCCGACCGCGGCGATGTCGGCGAACGGCACCCCGGTGTTCGTCGACACCCCGAGCAGCACGCCGCGCCGCCGGACGGCCCGGGCGGTGGCGACCTCGCCGTCCGGGTGGGCCGCCCGCTGCTGCGCCATCGGCGCCACGAGGACCGGGCTGGCGACCTCCGTACCGAGCACCGACGTGGTCAGGCTCAGCCGGGTCGTGTCGCGCAGCACGTGCGGCCGGAACCGCAGCTGGGACCAGCGTTGCGCCTCGGTCGGGATCCCGTACGCGCCCGTCGGACCGCGGAAGTACCCGAGGACGTGCTCGGGCAGGACCGCGCTGGCCTCCACCTCGAGCTCGTCGACGTCGGGCATCGAGCTGTCGAGGGCCTGCGCCCCGCCCGCGGGCTCGTCCACCGGTGCGTCCACCGCCATCGGTCGGGCCTACGCGTCCCGCTCGGTCGCCGCGCGCTCCACGGCCTCGGCGACGGCCTCGGAGTCGATCTGCGCGGCGGCGATCTCGTCCCCGATGGTCTCGGTGAGCGGCTCGTCGTACGGGTCGACGTCCTTCTCGACGATCGGCTCGGCAACTGGTTCGACGACCGGCTCGGCCTCGTCGGTGTCGGTAGCGAGGTCGTCGTCCGTGTCGGCCACGAGGTCGGCGGTGCCGCCGTCGTCGACGAGCTCCTCGGCGTCGAGCTCGGCCGCCGGCGCCGCGGCCTCGATGACGGCGGCCGGCTCGGCGGCGAAGGACTCCTCGTCCACGACGGCGTCGCCCGTGGGCTCGGACTCGTCGGCGTCGTCCGCCTCGTCGTCGGTCAGCGAGCTCTCGTCGGAGTCCGACCCGGTGACCTCGTCCTCGGCGGCCACGTAGCCGGGCTGCACGGCGTCGGTGCTGGTGGTGTCAGGACCCACGTCGTTGCTCTCGGTCAGGTTCGGACGCTCGTCGTCGTGCTGCCCGAGGCGCTCCTTGGCGTCGTCGAGGAGGTCGCCCGCCTTGTCCCTGGCGTCGTCGAACCCCTCCCGGGCCCTGTCGCCGAGCTTCTCGACCTTGCGCTTGAGGTCGTCCAGGATCCCCATGGCTGTTCTCCCTGTCTCGTGGCCCGCGGTCAGCGGTAGTTGGTGAACTGCACGGCGAAGTCGTAGTCGGCGCCCTTGACCAGGTTCTGCGCGGCCTGCAGGTCGTCACGGCTCTTGCTGCTCACGCGCAGCTCCTCGCCCTGGATCTGCGTCTTGACGCTCTTGGGGCCCTCGTCGCGGATCAGCTTGGCGACCTTCTTGGCGTTCTCGGTCGTGATGCCCTCGGTGGTGGTCGCGGTGATCTTGTAGAGCTTGCCCGAGGACCGCGGCTCACCGGCGTCCAGCGACTTGAGGCTGACGCCGCGGCGCACGAGCTTGGACTCGAACACGTCCAGCACCGCCTTGACGCGCTCCTCCGAGACCGCCTCCATCTCGATGGCCTCGCCGGACCAGACGATCGAGGCCTCCGCGTTCTTGAAGTCGAAGCGCTGCCTGACCTCCTTGGCCGCCTGGTTGAGGGCGTTGTCGACCTCTTGACGGTCGACCTTGCTGACGATGTCGAACGAGCTCTCCGCAACCACGGCCCCATCCTGCCGCGAGGCCGCCTGGTCGGGCCACCCGGTCCCGTCAGGAGCGGTCGACGGGCCGGACGACGAGCATCGTGCCCCGCACCTCGCCGTCGGCGATCAGCCGGCCGATCCGTCCGGCCTGGCGCTCGGCGGTGGTGAAGCGCTCGTCCGAGCCGTGCCGGCGCTCCAGCTCGGCCTCGACCGCGCCGGCACGTTCCTCCCACAGGGGCGGGGCGGCGGCGAACTCGGCGAGGTGCCCGCTCGTGAGAACGGTCAGACCGGCGTCGGTGAGGAGGCCGTCGAGCGCTCCAGCGGTGGGGAAGTGGTTGCCCTCCGGGGCGTCTCGCACCTCGTCGTGCTCGGCCACGTAGACCAGGAGACCGAACCGGGCGTCCGGCGCCAGCACCCGGCGGAGCTCGCGCACGAGCTGCGGCTGGTCCTCGACCGTGCAGAGCACCCCCAGGCACCAGCCGACGGAGACCGCACCGTCGCGCACGGGCAGCGCGCTCGCGGCCTGCAGCACGGGCAGGCCGAACAGGCGACGGGCCGCACGGCAGGCCCCGCCCTGCGGCTCGGTGAGGACCGGGCGGACGCCGGCCTCCTGGGCGGCGAACGCCGCGGGGCCGCCGACGCCGGCGCCCACGTCCAGGAACGTGGACCGGGGTCGCGGTGCCAGGTGCTGGAGGAACCAGCGCAGCGCGGCCGGGCCACCGCTGCCGCGGCAGCCTGCCGGGACGTGGTGCTCGGGGCCGAGGTCGAGCGCGACGTCGGCCGTCCACGCGGCGACGGTGTCGAACTCGGCCTCCATCGCCGCGCCGCTGTCGTCCGTCCCGGTCATGCCTGCCTCCCGATGGTCGCTGCCGGCCCGGCTGCTGCCCCGACCGCCGCTCGTACGGCCCGCCCGGTCTCGGCCTGGATCTCCGCCGCCTCGAGCACGCCGCGGGCCGAGACCATGCCGGAGAGGTTCACACCGGCGACGCCGTCGATCTGGAGCAGCGCGGTCGCGGCCGCGACCGCCGACGCGATGCCGGCGGCGACGGGGTCGTCCGCGGTCACCACCGCCTCCACGCGGGCGGGGTCGATCTCCAGGCCGGGCAGCGCGGCCAGGGCGGCCGCCGAACGGGCGTCGGTGAACAGGGGGACGGAGGCCACCACGGGCATGGTCAGGCCGGAGGCTCGGGCTCCCGCGACGAACCTCCGGACGTCCTCGTGGCGGGGCACGTGGTTGAGGACCGCGACCCCGGCGCCGGCCCGCTGCTTGTGGACCAGCCGGAGCGGCCGCAGCTCGACCGGCGGAGCCGTCGGGGTCTCGGGCACGGCCACGGGCAGACCGAGGCCGGCCGCGAGCGCCGCGAGGCGGGTGCCGTCGAGGTCGAACACCTGCGTGACGTCGGGGCGCACGTCGTACGCCCGTCCGTCACCGGTGACGCAGAGGACGGTGGCCAGCCCGTCGAGGGCGAGCGCGCGCAGCTCCTGCTCCAGGGTCACCCGGTTGCGGTCGCGGCAGGAGAGGGTCACCCACGCGGTGCCGCCGGCGGCGTCGACGAGCCGGGCCAGGGTGCTCGGCGGGTAGTCGGGCCGGTCCTGGTGGTCCCCGGCCAGCACCGCGTCGCAGGTCGGCGCGAGCAGCTCGACGACCCGGCCGAGCGTCTCCGCATCGCCCGGCGGGGTGCTCAGGTCGGTCAGCACCAGCGGCACGCGGACGGGTGCGGCGACGACCTCCGCCGGGGCCGCGGGCCAGACGTCGGGGCCGAGGAAGACGCAGGGGACGTCGGCCATCTCGCAGCCGCCGTCGTGGCGCACCCCGCCACAGGGCCCGTGCTGCATGCGCTTCGGGCACCCGGCTCGCGGCGCCTCGCGTACGGCCTGCACCCGCTCAGCCTCGCAGGGTCCCGGGGCGCCGTCTCAAGCGGTTCGCCCTGCCCCTCCGGCGTTGGTAGGGTGGCGCTCCGCCGGGCTCGCCCGGCATGGCAGGTTGCCCGAGTGGCCAAAGGGAGCAGACTGTAAATCTGCCGGCATCGCCTACGTTGGTTCGAACCCAACACCTGCCACACCAGCTCGATGATTCTGAACACCAGCGGACGCGTGAACCGCGTCGCCCTTGACGGCTCCGTCGCAGCGATGCGTGCGGGGTTCGTGCCCGGCTACCACCCGAGCGCGACTCCGTCGGGCTGAGCGGGCGTGAGCGCGGACCTCGCGAACTTCTGTGCGGCTACCCCTCTGAGAGGTGGGAAACCGCACAGAAGTTCCGCCGGAGCTCGGGACGGCACCGCTCACCTGCCTTGGCCGCCGTCCGCGGAACCTTCGGGTTGGCACCCGGACCGTCGTGCCGTGTATCTTTGTGCGCCGGTGCCGCCCCCGAGGGGTGGGTCGCCGGTGTGCCCCTATAGCTCAGTAGGTAGAGCGTCTCCATGGTAAGGAGAAGGTCTGCGGTTCGAATCCGCATGGGGGCTCGGTCGTAAGGCTCCGGTGCCACCGCGCACCAGCGGAACAACGTGCTCGTACGCGACGTTGCGCCGGCCGTCACTCGGGAGCCGACCACGGCGGGATAGCTCAGGCGGTAGAGCAAGCGGCTCATAATCGCTGTGTCGCGGGTTCGAGTCCCGCTCCCGCTACTCGTACGACCAGCAGACCCGCCTCGCGAGAGGCGTGCAGGGCTCGGGCATCACCCAGTCGGTCCGAGCACCCAACAGGGAAGAAGCACCATCATGGCCAAGTCCTCGGACGTCCGTCCCAAGATCACGCTCGCGTGCACGGAGTGCAAGGAGCGGAACTACATCACCAAGAAGAACCGGCGCAACGACCCCGACCGGCT
>Ga0210040_10004984_pt1 | contig 17067 bp, 15 predicted proteins | sample CryGeyCG12114_NA_FD_185462 | JGI IMG/M metagenome (GOLD analysis project Ga0210040, IMG submission 185462) | Groundwater microbial communities from aquifer - Crystal Geyser CG19_WC_8/21/14_NA (SPAdes) (version 2) | ecosystem: Environmental > Aquatic > Deep subsurface > Groundwater | place: USA... | reverse complement strand
GCTGGAGGACGAGCGGGTGGTATCGGCGCTTGCGGCGGCGGAGGGGGAGCTGGGCTCGCGCGGGCGCGTTCTGATCCGCGCCAGCGGCACCGAGCCGTTGATCCGCGTGATGGTGGAGGCGGAGGAACGGGCCATGGTGGAGGCGCTGACCGCGCGGCTGGCGGAGGTGATCCGCAGCGCGGCCGCGGCGCCGGCGCGGGTGCCGGCCGAATGAAGGGGCGCGTGCTGATCGTCGCCGGGTCGGATTCCGGCGGCGGCGCGGGCATCCAGGCGGACATCAAGGCGGTGACCGCCATGGGTGCCTATGCCGCGACGGCGGTGACGGCGCTGACGGCGCAGGACACGGAGGGGGTGCGCGCCGTGCATCCGGTGCCGCTCGACTTCCTCCGCCTGCAGATCCGCATGTCGCTGGAGGATATCGGGGCGGACTGCATCAAGACGGGCATGCTGGCCGATGCCGCCACGATCGATGCCGTGTGCGACGAGCTGGCGGGGGCCGGGCTGCCGCTGGTGGCGGACCCCGTGATGGTGGCCAAGGGCGGCGCGCGGCTGCTGGACATGGGCGCGGTGGAGACGCTGAAGCGGCGCCTGATGCCGCTGGCCGCCGTGCTGACGCCGAACCTGCCGGAAGCGGAGGTTCTGTCGGGCATGGCGATTCCCGACCTGGAGGCCATGCGCCACGCGGCCGGGCTGCTGATGACGCTGGGCGTGCCGGCCGTGCTGCTCAAGGGCGGGCACCTGGAGGGGCCGGTGGTGCACGACGTGCTGGCGACCGAGGAAGGGGTGGAGGTTTTCGAGAGCCCCCGGATCGACACGCGGCACACGCACGGCACGGGCTGCACCCTGGCTTCCGCGATCGCGGCGGGGCTGGCGCAGGGCATGGGGCTGCGCGATTCGGTGCTGCGGGCGCGGGGCTACGTGGCCGCGGCGATCCGCTCCGCGCCGGGATACGGGCGCGGGCACGGGCCGCTCGACCACGGGGTGACGGTGGATCCGGGGCGGGTCGCCGCCCTCTGATCCCCGTTCAGGGACGGATGAGGGCCTTGCGGGTGCTGTCGGCGGGGTCCTCCACCCAGCCCTCCACATAGGAGACGCGGATGGCGGCCATGGCCGCCGCCGCGATGGGGGCCGCCAGCAGGATGCCGAGGAAGCCGAGGCCGGTGCCGAAGAGCGCCTGCGCGCCCAGGAGCACGGCGGGCGGCACGTCCGAGGACTGCTTCTGCACCATGGGGGTGAGGAAATTGCCCTCGATGTTCTGGGAGGCGAAGAAGAGGGCGATCACCCAGGGCACCAGGGAGGGGTCCTGCGAGGCGGCGATCAGCACGGCGGGCACGGCGCCGATGACGGGCCCGATATAGGGCATGAAGCCGAAGATGGCCGTGAGGATGGCGAGCAGGGCCGCCAGCGGCACGCCCAGCGCCCAGAGGCCGAGAAAGGTGAAGACCCCCGTGAAGGTCATGCCGAACATCTGCCCGAGGAGCCAGCCGCGCAGGGAATGGGCCATGGCGTTGAGCGTGGCCTCGCCCCGCGGGCGGAGGCCGGGGGAGAGCAGGGCCAGGGCGCCGCGGCGGTAGAGGGTGGGGTCCGAGCCGATATAAAGGCCGAGCAGCAGCACCAGCAGGAAGTTGCCGAGCGCGCCCAGCGTGCCGCCGACGCCGGCGAGGGCCACGTTCGCCGCCGTCCTCGCCGAGGGCTGGAAGGCTTCGGGCGAGGCGTTCTGCTTGAGCCATTCGGCGCCGGGCAGGCCGTCGAGCAGTTCGGCGAGGCTGCGGAGCACGCGGGGGACGGCCTGGGTGAATTCGCGGGCCTGGCCGGCCAGGGTGGCGAAGCCGAACCAGAGCAGCAGGCCGATCGCGACGAGGGCGAGCAGGGCGACGAGCATGACGCCCCAGTGCTCGGCGATGTTGAGGTGCCGCGCGACGGGCACCCCGGCCGCCCGCAGCGCGACCGCCAGCAGGCAGCCCGCGAAGACGATGAGCAGCACGTCGGGCGCGAGCCAGGCGATGAGCCCGACGGCGGCCAGGGCGATCAGGAGGGTGGCTGTTTCGTGTCGCACCCGGGCGCAACGGGAGTGGGGCGGGCGGGTTGCCCCTTCCATGTTGCGGTGCGCTTGACCGGAGGGGCGGGCGGCGGCAAGCCCATGGGCCACCGGGCGGGCAGGCCGCCGGCAGAGGGTCGCGCGATGGGCAAGGCAATGATCGAGCTTGGCGCGGCGAGGCCCGCGGTGCGGCCGGCGAATCCCTGCTTCTCCTCCGGCCCCTGCGCCAAGCGGCCGGGCTGGTCGCTGGCGGCGCTGGAGGGGGCCATGGTGGGGCGCAGCCACCGGGCGGCGGAGCCGAAGGGCCGCATCGCGGAGGTGATCGCGCGGTCCAGGGCCATCCTCGGGATGCCCGCGGACTGGCGCCTGGGCGTGGTGCCGGCCTCCGACACCGGGGCGGTGGAGATGGTGCTCTGGTCGGTGCTGGGGCAGCGGGGCGTGGACGTGCTGGTGTGGGAGTCCTTCTCCAAGGAATGGGCGACCGACATCGTGGCGCAGCTGAGGCTGCCCGATGTCGCGCTGCGGGAGGCGCCCTACGGGCGGCTGCCCGCGCTGGACCCGGTGGCGCCGGAGCGGGACGCGGTGTTCGTGTGGAACGGCACCACCAGCGGCGTGCGGCTGCGCGACGCGGATTTCATCGCGGAGGAGCGCGAGGGGCTCGCGATCTGCGACGCGACCTCGGCTGCCTTCGCCATGCGGCTCCCCTGGGAGAGGCTCGATGTGGTCACCTGGTCCTGGCAGAAGGTGCTGGGGGGCGAGGCGGCGCACGGGATGCTGGCGCTCTCGCCGCGGGCGGTGGCGCGGCTGGAGGGGTACGACGCCGGGCGGCCGCTGCCGAAGATCATGCGCCTGACCCGGGGCGGGAAGCTGATCGAGGGGATCTTCGAGGGCGACACCATCAACACGCCCTCCATGCTGTGCGTGGAGGATGCGCTGGACGGGCTGCGCTGGGCGGAATCGGTGGGTGGGCTGGACGGGCTCGTCGCCCGTTCGGAGGCCAATCTGGCGGCGGTGGAGCGCTGGGTGGCGTCCAGCGGCTGGGCGGCCTTCCTGGCGGAGGAGCCGGAGGCGCGGTCCTGCACCTCGATCTGCCTGAAGATCGTGGTTCCCTGGTTCCTGGCGATGGATGCCAGGGCGCAGGCGCGGGTGGCGAAGCGGCTGGCCGCCATCCTGGAAGCGGAGGGGGTGGGGCTGGACCTCGCCTCCTATCGCGACGCGCCGCCGGGGCTGCGGATCTGGGGCGGGGCGACCGTGGAAACCTCCGACATCGAGGCGCTGCTGCCCTGGCTGGACTGGGCCTTCGCCGAGGTGGCGGTGGAGATGGCGCGCGACGAGGCGGCGGCCGACGGGTGAGGCGCCTGTAACCTTCCGCGCCGCGCGCGGTTCCGCTCGGGAAGGGCCGCGTTGGGGCGCGCCGAGCGGAGGAATCATGTCCGGCAGCTTCAACAGCGCCAGCTTCACCACCGATGTTCCGAACCGTCTGGACCGGCTTCCCTGGTCACGCTTCCACTGGCTGGTGGTTGTGGCGCTGGGGGTGACCTGGGTGCTCGACGGGCTGGAGGTGACCCTGGTGGGGTCGCTGGCCGGCGCCATCCGGGAAAGCCCGCGGCTTCAGCTGACGGAAACGCAGGTGGGGCTGACGGCCTCGGCCTATCTGCTCGGGGCGGTCTCGGGGGCGCTGTTCTTCGGCTGGCTGACGGACCGGCTGGGGCGGAAGAAGCTGTTCACGCTCACGGTGCTGGTCTACCTCGTGGCGACGATCGCGACCGGCTTCTCCTGGGATTTCTGGTCCTTCGCGGTGTTCCGCTTCTTCACGGGGGCGGGGATCGGCGGGGAATACTCCGCGGTGAACTCGGCCATCCAGGAGCTGATCCCGGCGCGGCGGCGGGGCACGACGGACCTCGCGGTGAACGGGACCTTCTGGGGCGGGGCCGCGGCGGGGGCGGCGTCCTCCCTGGTGCTGCTGGACCCGGCGGTGATCGACCCGGAGCTTGGCTGGCGGCTGGCCTTCGGGGTGGGCGGCGCGCTCTCGCTCTCGGTGCTGCTGCTGCGGCGCTTTATTCCGGAAAGCCCGCGCTGGCTGATGACGCATGGGCGCAATGCCGAGGCGGAGAAGATCGTCGGCGACATCGAGGAATGGGTGGCGCGCGAGAAGGGGCCGCTGCCGCCGGTGACGGGAAGCCCGATCCGCATCGACCCGCGCAGCCACACGACGCTGGGCGAGGTGGCGCGGACGCTGTTCCGCACCTATCCGCAGCGGGCGGTCCTGGGGATCGTGCTGATGGCCTGCCAGGCCTTCTGCTACAACGCGGTGTTCTTCACCTACGCGCTGGTGCTGACGCGCTTCTACGGGATTTCCTCGGCCCATATCGGCTGGTTCATGCTGCCCTTCGCGCTGGGGAACCTCGCGGGGCCGCTGCTGCTGGGGCATTTCTTCGACACGATCGGGCGGCGGATCATGATCACGGCCACCTACGGGCTGGCCGGGGTGCTGATGGCGGTGACGGGCTACGCCTTCGCGCAGGGCTGGCTTTCCGCCTGGGAGCAGACGGCGGCCTGGACGGTGATCTTCTTCTTCGCCTCCGCGGCCGCCTCGGCCGCCTATCTCACGGTGGGGGAGAGTTTTCCGCTGGAGATGCGGGCCATGGGCATCGCGCTGTTCTACGCCTTCGGCACGCTGGTCGGCGGGGTGGTCGGCCCCGCGCTGTTCGGCGTGCTGATCGAGGGCGGGCAGCGGACCGACATCATGTGGGGCTACCTGCTGGGCGCCGCGCTGATGCTGATCGCGGCGGGTACCGAGTGGAAGCTGGGCTTCGCGGCCGAGGGCAAGTCGCTGGAGGATGTGGCCCGGCCGCTTTCCCAGGCGGCGGAATAGCGCCTCAGGCCACCAGCCGCGCCGCTTCCGGAAGCGCGGCGGCGACGCGGGCGATGACGCTTTCCCAGCCTTCGCCGCGCGCGCGGCGGTGCAGGCGGAGGCTGGGGTACCAGGGGCTGTCCGCGCGATCGAGCAGCCAGCGCCAGTCGGGCAGGGAGGGCAGGAGAAGGTGCGCGGGGGTGCCCAGCGTGCCCGCGAGATGCGCCACGCTGGTGTCCACGCAGACCACCGCATCCATGGCGAGGAGGGCCGCGGCGGTTTCCCCGAAGCCGGTCAGGCGAGGGCGCAGGTCGGTCAGCCCAGGGCTGGCGGCCAGGAAGGCTTCGTCGGATGGACGGAGCTGCGTCTGGATCAGGAAGGCCTCCACCCCCGGGCGCAGGAGCGGGGCGAAGAGCGAGAGGGGGATGGAGCGCTCGCGGTCCCGCGCGTGGTCGGGATTGCCGGAGCAGGCGATGCCCAGGCGCAGCACGCCGCCGGGCAGGTCGCGGTCCCAGGCGCCCGCGCGGGCGAGGTTGCCGGACAGGTCGGTGATGGGCCCGGGGATCGTGTCCAGCCGCGTGCCGAAGGCCAATGGCAGGCTCATCAGCGGGCATTGCAGGTCGAAGGGCGGCGGGGTTTCGCCCGGGCTGAACAGGGCGGAGATGCCGGGCAGCTGGCGCAGCAGGGGGTGGAGCGGGCGCTGGGCCTCCACCAGGACCCGAGCGCCGCGCGCGGCGGCGAGGGGGATGAACCGCGCCATCTGGATCGTGTCGCCCAGCCCCTGCTCGGCATGGAGCAGGAGGGTGCGGCCTTCGAGCGCCCCACCCTGCCAGAGGGGGGAGGCGCCGTGGCGGTGGGGCACGGCGTTCTTGCGGCGCCAGCGCCATTCGTAGCCGCGGAAGCCCTCCTCCAGATTGCCCAGTGCGAGCAGGCTGAGGGAGCGGTTCCAATGGGCCTCGGCATGGCCGGGATCGATCGCGAGGGATTCGTCGAAGGCGGCGATGGCGTCCTGGTGCCGGCCCAGGCCGCGCAGCGCGTTGCCGCGGTTGTAGGGGATGTTCCGGTTGCCCGGGAAAAGCCCGGCGGCGGTCGAGAAGCAGCCGAGCGCCTCCTCGAAGCGTCCGAGTTCCACCAGGGCGTTGCCGCGGCCGTTCCAGGCCTCGCCCGAGCCCGGATCGGCCTGGAGGGCGGCGCTTTCCTCGGCCTCGGCCTCCCCATGGCGGCTGAGCTGCGCGAGGACGGCGGCGCGGTTGCGATGGGCGGCGGCGTTCCGGCACAGCGCGAGGGAGGCTTCGGCGCTGGCCAGCGCCTCCTCCTGGCGGTTGAGGTCGCAGAGCGCGGCGACGCGGTTCGCGTGGGCGTCGGCGAGGCCGGGGGCCAGGACCAGGGCGCGGTCGAGGCTGGCGAGCGCTTCCTCCGGCCGGCGAAGGTCGCGGAGGATGACGCCCTGGATGTTCAGGAAGGCCGGGTCGTCCGGGCGCAGCATCAGCGCGATGCCGATGCTGGCGAAGGCCTCCACGTCGCGGTCGAGGTCGCTCAGCGCCGTGGCGCGGTTGGCGTGGGCGCCGGCATAGGTGGGTTTGCGGGCAATGGCGGCGTCGTAGGCGGGGAGGGCTTCCTCCGCGCGGCCGAGGGCGCGGAGGGCGTTTCCGCGGTTGTTGTGCAGCTCCGCCATGTCGGCGCCGAGCGCCCGGGCCTCGTCGAGGGTGGACAGGGCCTCGGCGTTGCGGCCGAGGGCCTGCAGGGCGTTGCCCCGGCCGACGCGCGCTTCCACCAGGCCGGGGTCGAGCGCGATGGCACGGTCGAAGGAGGCCAGGGCCTGCGCGGCCTGGCCGAGTTCCACCAGCGCGTTGCCGAGGTTGCTGTGGACGAAGCCGTGCCGGTCGTCCACGGCGATGGCGCGGCGGAGAAGGGGCAGGGCGGATGCGGGTTCCTGCCGCATGGCGTGCAGCAGGCCGAGGAGCTGGAGCGCGCCGAAGTGGCGGGGGTGGCGGGCGAGCACCGCGCGGTAGAGCGGCGCCGCGGCCGCGAGGTCGCCCTGGCGGTGCAGGGCGAGGGCGCGGGCGGTGGTTTCGGCGGGATCGACCCGCCCGCCGGCGCCTTGCTGGCCGTGCCGGATGCTTCGCTGGGGCAAGTCCGTGTCTCCCGCCGTTCTGGCGGGGAAACACTGCCCCAGGGAAGGTGAAGGCGGGGTTACCCGCGGCCGTGGTGGTTGCGGTTGGACTCGATGGCCACCGCCTGCGCCGCTTCCTCCACCCTGGGCAGGCGCGGCAGGTTGGACAGGCGGGCGAGGGTGGCGCCGCCGCCGACCGGGGCGAGCGCCAGCTCCGCGCCGCGCGTGTCGGCCTGGGCAAGGGCGGCGGAGGCCTGGGCGAAGGCGTTCACCGCCACCGCCGGGGGCGTTGCGGAGGGGACGCCGAGAGCCTGGCGGAACTCGCGCCGCGCGATCTGGAGCTGGGGCAGCAGGGTCGCGTTGCGCGGATGGGTCCAGAGCGGGTCGGTTTCGGCGGCGTTGGCGAAGGCCTCGATCTGGGCGGCGGCCTCGGCGGCGGCGGCGGGGCGGCCGGCGAGCTTCTCGGTCTGGCCGTACTCGAAGGGTGCCGCGCGTGCGGCGCCGCGGAGCGGGTCGGCGAGGCCGATGTTGCCGACCAGGCGGCCATCGCCGCAGGCGGCGAGGAGAAGGGCCGAGCAAAGGGGGAAGGCGAGAAGGGCATTCTTCATGGGGAACCTCTCGGGCGCATCTGGGGCGCCGACGGGCCGTTTACATGGGCCGTCCCGCAGGGCGCTGGCGCATGTGGCGTGGCGGGCCCGGCGCCGAGTTGGGGCGCCAAGTTGGGGCGCGGGACTTGCGGCGCGGGGCCCTCGCTGCCATTCACGCCGCGCAAAGAAGCCCGGGCGATCCCCCACCAGCCGATGACCTTCCTCGCGTGACCGACGACCCACCGAACCCGGCCCTGTTGCCGGCCGGCCTGTCCGACCTCCTGCCGCCCGAGGCGGCGCGGGAGGCGGCGCTGGTGGAGGCGATGATGGGGGTCTTCGCGAGCCACGGCTACGAGCGGGTGAAGCCGCCGCTGCTGGAGTTCGAGGAAGGGCTGCTGCAGGGCTCTGGCGCCGCGCTGGCGGACCAGACCTTCCGGCTGATGGACCCCGAGAGCCAGCGGATGATGGGGCTGCGTGCCGACACCACGCCGCAGGTTGCGCGCATCGCGGCGACACGGCTGCGGGCCGCGCCGCGGCCGCTGCGGCTGTGTTACGCCGGGCAGGTGCTGCGGGTGCGCGGCACGCAGATCGCGCCGGAGCGGCAGCTGCCGCAGCTCGGCGTGGAGCTGATCGGGGTGGACAGCGCCGAGGCCGACGCGGAGGCGGCGGCGCTCGGCGTCGAGGCGCTGGAGGCGGTGGGCATCGCGGGCGTCGCGCTGGACATCACCCTGCCGGCCATGTCGCCGGCGCTGCTGGACGCGGCGGGGCTGGAGGGCACGGCGCGTGCGCGCCTGGCCCGCGCGCTGGACCGCAAGGACGCGGCGGAGGTCGCACGGCTGGCCGAGGCGGCGGGGCCGCCCGCGATCTTCCTGGTCGGGCTGCTGGCGGCGGCGGGGCCGGCGGACGGCGCGCTGGCCGCCCTGCGCGCCGCGCCCCTGCCGGAAGGGCCGCGGCGGATCGCGGACAACGCCGCCGAGGTGGTGGCGGCGCTGCGCCGCCGCCTGCCGGGGCTGCGGATCACGCTGGATCCCGTGGAGTTCCGCGGCTTCCGCTACCACACCGGGGTGGCCTTCACGCTTTATGGGCCCGGGCGCACCGGGGAGCTGGGGCGCGGCGGGCGCTACATGAGCGGCGAGGAGCCGGCGACGGGGCTGAGCCTTTACCCGGATGCCGCGCTGCGGGCGGCGCCGCGCGCGGCCGCGCCCGAGCGGATCTTCCTGCCGCTGGGGCATGAGCCGGCCGTGGCGGCCGGGCTGCGGCGGGCGGGGCGCGTGACGGTGGCGGCGCTCTCGCCGGCGGACGAGGCGCGGGCGCTGGGCTGCACGCATGCGCTGCGGGGCGGCGAGGTGGTTGAGCTGGGCCGCGCCGGGGGTGCGCCCGTTCCGGGCGCGGGCGACGCGAGAGACGTTGGCGCGCGCGACGCGAGAGACATTGGCGCGCGCGACGCGCGACACACGAAGGAGTAGGGCCATGGCCAACGTCGCCATTATCGGCGCCCAGTGGGGCGACGAGGGCAAGGGCAAGGTGGTGGACTGGCTGGCCAGCCGCGCCGACATCGTCGTGCGCTTCCAGGGCGGGCACAACGCGGGCCACACGCTGGTGGTGGGCAACCAGACCTACAAGCTGAGCCTGCTGCCCTCGGGCGTGGTGCGCGGCAAGCTCGGCATCATCGGCAACGGCGTGGTGCTGGACCCCGACGCGCTGCTGGGCGAGATCGAGAAGGTGCGGGCGCAGGGGCTCGAGGTCGGGCCGCACAACCTGCGCATCGCCGAGAACACCCCGCTGATCCTTCCGCTGCACCCCGCGCTCGACAAGGCGCGGGAAGCCGCGCGGGGCGGCGACAAGATCGGCACGACGGGGCGCGGCATCGGCCCGGCCTATGAGGACAAGGTGGGGCGGCGCTCCATCCGGCTGTGCGACCTGGCGGAGCCGGAGACGCTGTCGCGCAAGCTCGACGAGCTGCTGCTGCACCACAACTCGCTGCTGCGCGGCCTCGGGGCGCCGGAGTTCGGCAAGGACGCGCTGATGCAGCAGATCCTCGGCTGGGCGCCGAAGCTGCTGCCCTTCATGGAAGCGGTGTGGGAGCGGCTGGACCAGGCGCGCGCGGAGGGCAAGCGCGTGATGTTCGAGGGCGCGCAGGCCGTGATGCTGGACGTGGACCACGGAACCTATCCCTACGTCACCTCCTCCAACACGGTGGCCGGCAATGCCGCGGCGGGCGCGGGGGTTGGGCCGCACGCGATCGGGACGGTGCTCGGCATCGCCAAGGCCTACACCACGCGCGTGGGGTCCGGTCCCTTCCCGACGGAGCTGTTCGACGACACGGGCAAGCTGCTGGGCGAGCGCGGGCACGAGTTCGGCACGGTGACGGGGCGGCCGCGGCGCTGCGGCTGGTTCGATGCCTGCCTGGTGCGGCAGGCGGTGAAGGTGGGTGGCGTGAGCGGGCTGGTGCTGACCAAGCTCGACGTGCTCGACGGCCTGCCGGAGCTGAAGATCTGCACGGGCTACGACATCAACGGCGAGATGGTGCGGCGCCTGCCGGCGGGCATGGCGGCGCAGGCGGCGGCCAAGCCGGTCTACGAGACGATCGAGGGCTGGTCTGGCAGCACCCGCGGCGCGCGGTCCTGGGCGGCGTTGCCGGCGCAGGCCATCAAGTATGTGCGCCGGATCGAGGAACTCGTGGAGGCGCCGGTGGCGCTGCTGTCCACCAGCCCGGAGCGGGACGACACCATCACCGTGAGCGACCCCTTCGCGGGCTGAGCGCGCGGGCGGCCCGGCGGAAGGCGGGCCGGCGCTTGCTCAGCCCCTGGGATCGCGGGGCTGGGCCGGCGCGGCGCCGGGCGGGAGCGCCTGGCCGCCATCGCCGGGGAAGCGGGTGGCGCCGTCGGCGGGCCTGGCCATCAGGCGTGCCTGCCGCTCGGCTTCGGCCTCCCCGAGGCGGGCGGGGTCGGCCTTGACGGGGCGGGCTGAGGCCTGGGGCGGGGTCGGCATGGCGGGGCGCTGATCCTTTTCGGGGCCGGGCCCTTGCAAGGCGCGGCCGTCGTATTCTTGTTGGGTGTTCCTGGCCTGGGCCAACGGCACAGCGCTTCCGGGGTTGCCGCGGCGATCCTGGAGGGCGGCAGGACCGAGAAGGGTGGAATGGATGCGGACCGAATTCACGGTGGAACAGCTCCGGGATCCGGATACCCGGGAATCCAACCAGATCCTGCGGACCTGCGTGCATTGCGGGTTCTGCACGGCCACCTGCCCGACCTTCGTGCTGCTGGGCGACGAGCTGGATAGCCCGCGCGGGCGCATCTACCTGATCAAGGACATGCTGGAATCCGGCCGCGCGGCCTCCGAGCAGGAGGTGCGGCACGTGGACCGCTGCCTGTCCTGCCTCTCCTGCATGACGACCTGCCCGAGCGGGGTGCACTACATGCACCTGGTGGACCATGCGCGGCACCACATCGAGGACACCTACAGGCGCCCCTTCGCCGAGCGGGTGATCCGCAACGTGCTGTCGGTGGTGCTGCCGCGCCCCGCGCTGTTCCGGGCGGCGCTGGTGGGCGCGCGGATCGCGCGGCCGCTGCGCGGGCTGCTGGGCGGCGCCTCCATGACGGCGAAGCGGATGCGGGCCATGCTGGACCTGGCGCCCTCCGCGCTGCCGCCGGCGGGCGCCTCCGCGCGGGCGACGGTGCACCGCGCCGAGGGCGTGCGGCGCGGGCGGGTGGCGCTGCTGGTGGGCTGCGCGCAGACCGTGCTGGCGCCCTCCATCAACGAGGCGACCATCCGGCTGCTGACGCGGATGGGTCTGGACGTGGTGGTGACGGCGGGCCAGGGCTGCTGCGGCGCGCTGACCCACCACATGGGCAAGCAGGACGCCTCCCACGCCCAGGCGCGTGCCAATATCGAGGCCTGGGCCGCCGAAGCCGAGGGCGAGGGGCTGGACGCGGTGGTGATCAACGCCTCCGGCTGCGGGACCACGGTGAAGGATTACGGGCACATGTTCCGCGAGGCGGAGCCGGTGCTGCGCGCCCGGGCGGCGCGGATCGCGGGGCTCGCCAAGGACGTGTCGGAGGTGCTGGCGCGCTTCGACTACGCGCCGCTGCGGGAGCGGCCGGGGCTGGCGGTGGCCTATCACGCGGCCTGCTCCCTCCAGCACGGGCAGGGGATCACGGCGGTGCCGAAGTCGCTGCTGGAACGGGCGGGCTTCGAGGTGCGGGTGCCCGCCGAGGCGCATCTCTGCTGCGGCAGCGCGGGCACCTACAACATCCTCCAGCCGGAGATCGCGGGGAAGCTGCGGGAGCGCAAGCTCGGGCACCTGGAGCGGACGGGGGCGGACCTCATGGCATCGGGCAATATCGGGTGCCTGACGCAGCTCGGCGGGGAAGCGCTGCCGGTGGCGCACACGGTGGAGCTGCTGGACTGGATGGCGGGCGGGCCGGAGCCGGCTGCGGTGGCGGAGGCCAGGGGGCGGCAGGTGGCGCGGCAGGCGGTTGCGGCGGAATGACGTGCCTGGCGCGCGCGGCGGGGCTGCTGGCCGTGCTGTCGGGCGCGGCGGGGCTGGCCGTGGTGCCGGGGGGGCCGGTGGCGGCGCAGGTTCTGCCCACGCCGGGCAGCGGTCCGGGGCTGGGCCCGGCGATACCGCCGCTCGCCTCCCCCATGCCGCGGGCCGGGGCCGCCGAGGCGCGGCGGGCGGAGCTGGACCGGCTTCTGGACGGGCTGCCCCAGGCGCCGGACGAGGCCGCCGCGGCGCCGATCCAGGCGCGCATCCAGGCGCTCTGGGCGGAGGGCGGCTCGCCCGCGGTGGGTTTGCTGCTGCGCAAGGGCCTGCGGGCCATGCAGGCCCACGAATCGGCGGATGCGGTGGAGGACCTGGACGCGGCGATCACGCTGCAGCCCGACTTCCCGGAATCCTGGGTGCTGCGCGGGCGCGCCCAGGCGGCGGCGGGTGACCGGGCGGCGGCGGCGGCGGACCTGCGGGAGGCGCTTCGGCTGGAGCCCCGGCATTTCGGGGCGCTGGCGGCGCTTTCGGAGCTGCAGGAGGAGGCCGGGGACGCGGGCGGGGCGCTGCGGAGCCTGGAGGCGGCGCTGCGGATCAACCCCTTCCTGCCGGGCGGCGAGGCACGCCGGCGGGAGCTGACCCGGCGGGCGCTGGGCGACCAGACCTGAGCGACCAGACCTGAGCGGCCGGATCCGGGCAGGCCGGGCCGGGATGGGCCGTTCGGGCGCAACGGCCGGATGGCATCGGGGAGGCGAGGCGGGGGAGAAGGCGGCATGAGCCAGACGATCGAACCCCGTGGACCGGCCCCCGACGAGGAGGCGCTCTGGCAGGCGCTTCTGCGGCGCGAGGAGTGGCCGGGGCGCTTCTACGGCGTGACCAGCCAGGGGGTGGTCTGCCGCCTTGGCTGCCCGGCCCGGCCGCCGCTGCGGCGGAACGTGCGCTTCTTCGGGGCGGTGGCGGAGGCCGTCCTGGCCGGGTTCCGCCCCTGCCTCCGCTGCGACCCCGACGGGAGCCGGGCCGCGGTCCATGCGGCGGCGGTGCGGGCGGCCTGCGCCGAGATCGAGTCCGCCGAGGAGATGCCGTCCCTCGCGGCGCTGGCGGCGGGGGCGGGCTATGCGCGGCACCACTTCCTCCGGCTGTTCCGGGCGGTGGCGGGGGTGACGCCGCATGAATACGCGGCGGCGCTGCGCGCGCGGCGCCTGGGCGCGGCGCTGGCCTCGGGCGAGCGGGTGGCGGATGCCGTGGCCGGGGCGGGCTTCGGCAGCGAGAGCCGGGTCTACGAGGATGGCGGAAAGGTGCTGGGCATGACGCCGGGCGCCGCGCGGCGGGGTGGGGCGGGCGAGGTGATCCGCACTGCCTTCGGCGAGAGCGCGCTCGGCCCGGTGCTGGTGGGGATGACGGCGCGCGGGGTGTGCTCGATCGAGTTCGGGACGGACGAGGCTTCGCTGCGCGCGGCGCTGGCGGGGCGCTTCCCGGCGGCGCGGATCGAGGCGGCGGATGCGCCGGTCCGCGAGGCCGTGGCCCGGGTGCTGGCCTGGGTGGAGGAGCCGCGCGGCGCGCTGGACCTGCCGCTGGACCTGCGCGGCACCGCCTTCCAGAAGCGCGTCTGGGAGGCGCTGCGGGCCATCCCGCCGGGGGGCACGGTGGATTACGCGGCGCTGGCGTCGCGCCTGGGCATGCCGCGCGGCGCGCGGGCGGTGGCGCGGGCCTGCGCGGGCAACGGGGTGGCGCTGGCGGTGCCCTGCCACCGGGTGGTGGGGCGGGACGGGTCGTTGCGCGGCTATCGCTGGGGGATGGAGCGCAAGCGGGCGCTGCTCGCGCGGGAAGGGGCGGCAGGCGGCGCCGATTGAAGCGTGAAGGCCGTTTCGGACCCGGTTGTTTCGTGGCACGCTGCGGCGCGTGCGCGGCGCGCCGGAGGGGTGCGCGGGCTACCGAGGGGTGAGGACGTGCAGCGGCACCCGACCTTTGATGATCCGTTCCGCAGGCGGGCGGCGCTGCCCGGTCGGGAGGCCGCCGTGGGGCGCTTCATCGGCGCGGAGGATGAGCCCTGGGACCCCGCCCGGCCCAGGGAGGAATGGACCGAGCGGGAGCGGCGCGGCGCCGCCGGGCTGCGCGCCGTGCGCGCGGTGCTCGGGCTGACCGTGCTGGGCGGGGCGGTCGGCCTGGCGGTCGGGCTCTGGCGGGTGTTCGGGGCGGGGTGAGGCGTCGCCGGGCCGCCCACGGGCCCGCCCGGCCGGGCGCGCTCAGCGCGGGGTGAGGTTCTCGGTGCCGATGGCGCTGCTGCCGATCAGGGTCCACTGGCCGGACATGCTGCCATCCTCGGCCACCTCGAAGATGCTCATGCCCGGGCGTTCCCCCAGCACGAAGCCGATGGAGAAGACCCGGCCCACGGACATGCCGTAGCCCTCGATCTGCGCCTGGCCGATGGTCCAGCGGACGCGCCAGGAGGCAAGGCCGACCTGCTGGATGAGGATGTTCCCGGAATAGCTGGAGCCGTCCGGATTGGTGCCGGCGACCTCGTAGGTGCCGTTGCGCTGGGCCTGGGCGGGCGCGGCGAGCACGGCGGAAAGCCCGCCGGCCATCAGCGCGGCCGCCAGGATGCGCGGGGCGAGGCCGCGGACGGTTGTGGCGAAACGCTTCATCTCGGTTCCGATCGCAGGTTTGGCGGGCTGCTTAGCCCTGTCCTGGGCCTCAATCCACCACCGCCACGCGCAGCGCGTTGGTGGTGCCGGGGGTTCCGAAGGGCACGCCGGCGACCACCACCACCTCGTCGCCCCGGGTGGCGAAGCCTTCCCCGGCCGCGGCGCGAACGCCCTTGGCGACCATGTCGGTCATGCTGGCCGGCTCCTTGCTCGGCACGGGGTGGACGCCCCAGACCAGGGCCAGGCGGCGGGCGGTGGATTCGCTGGCGGTCAGGCCGAGGATGGGCGCGGCGGGGCGCTCCCGGGCGACGCGCAGCACGGTGGAGCCGGTGGAGGTGAAGCAGGCGATGGCCTCGGCCTCGATCGTGCTGGCGATCTGGCGGGCGGCGGCGGCGATGGCGTCGGAGGAGGTGTGGCGGGGCTCCGGCCGCGCGGCGTCGGTCATGGAGCGCCAGCCCGGGTCCTGCTCGGTGCGGGCGATGATGCGGTCCATGATGTTCACGGCCTCGTAGGGGTAGCTGCCGGCGGCCGTCTCGGCGGAGAGCATGACCGCGTCGGCGCCGTCGAAGACCGCCGTGGCGACGTCGGAGGCCTCCGCGCGGGTGGGGGTGGGGGCGCTGATCATGCTTTCCAGCATCTGGGTCGCCACCACAACGGGCAGGCCGCGGGAGCGGGCGGCGCGGATGATGCGCTTCTGGATCAGCGGCACCTCCTCGGGCGGGCATTCCACGCCGAGGTCGCCGCGGGCCACCATGACGGCGTCGGCGAGGTCGAGGATGGCGTCCATGTGCTCGACGGCCTGGGGCTTCTCCATCTTCACCATGATCCAGGCGCGGCCGGCGGCGATCTCCTTGGCCTCGGCCACGTCCTCGGGGCGCTGGACAAAGGAGAGGCCGATGAACTCGACGCCCTGCTCCAGCACGAAGGCGAGGTCGGCGCGGTCCTTCTCCGTCAGCGCGGGAATGGGGAGGGCGACGTCGGGGACGTTGACGCCCTTGCGGTCCGACAGCGGGCCGCCGACGAGCACCTCGGTTTCCAGGTGGTCCTCGCGCTGGCGCGTGACGCCCAGGCGGAGCTTGCCGTCGTCGAGCAGCAGGGAGGTGCCGATGCGGGCGGCGTGGATGATCTCGGGGTGGGGAAGCTGGACGCGGCGGACGTCGCCGGGAACGGGGGAAAGGTCGAGGCGGAAGGGCTGGCCCGCCTGGAGCTGGATGCGCCCGCCCGCGAACTTGCCGACGCGGAGCTTGGGGCCCTGCACGTCGGCCAGGATGCCGATGGGGCGGCCGGTGCGGCGCTCGATCTCGCGGATGGTGGCGATGCGGGCGGCGTGGTCCTCGTGGGAGCCGTGGGAGAAGTTGAGCCGGAAGATGTCGGCGCCCGCGCGGAACAGGCGCTCGATCACCTCCGGGCTGCTGCTGGCGGGGCCGAGGGTCGCGATCATCTTGGTGCGGCGGCGGCGGCGGATGGCGATCTTGGGGGCCAAGCGGGGCGCTCCTGTGGCGGCGAGGACGGTCGGGAGGAGGGCTTCGGGGGCGACCTCCATGATGCGGGCCACCTCCTCCACCCGTTCGGGGGGGATGCGGCGCCACTGGGAAACCGCGGCGGTGGAGATGCCGAGGCCGTTGGCGATGCGGGTGACGGCGCCGCGCCGGGCGAGGAGGGCTTCAAGGGCTTGGTCGCGCATGCGGCTAACTTAGGAAGCTTAAGTTAACAGCGCGAGGGCGGATGTGCCTTAGTTTTGCTAAGTTATGATGACCGCACGGAAGTCGTTCACGTTGGTCAGGGTCGGGCCGGTGGTCACGAGGTCGTCCAGCCCGGCGAAGACGTCGTGGCTGCGGTGGGCCGATAGCGCGGCGCGGGGATCGATGTTCGAGGCGGCCGCGCGCGCCAGGGTGTCGGGCGCGGCGATGGCGCCGGCGTTGGATTCGGAACCGTCGATGCCGTCCGTGTCGGCCATCAGGGACCAGATGCCGGGATGGCCGGCAAGGGCGACGGCGAGGCCGAGGAGGCACTCGCCGTTGCGGCCGCCGGCGCCGCGGGCCTCGCCGAGGGTGACGGTGGTCTCCCCGCCCGAGAGGAGCACGGCGGGGCGGGGGACGGGGTGGCCGTGGGCGGCTGCGGAGCGGGCGATGCCGGCGAGCAGGGTGCCGGCCTCGCGCGCCTCGCCCTCCAGCGCGTCGCCGAGGATGAGGGGGGTGAGGCCGAGGGCCTCTGCTTCCTTCGCGGCGGCCTGGAGGGCCATGAGGGGGGTGGCGATGAGGCGGTACTCGGCGCGTGCGAGGCGGGGGTCGCCGGGCTTGGGCGTCTCCTCGGCGCCGGCCTCCAGGTGGGCGCGGACGTGGTCGGG
>Ga0210040_10004983_pt1 | contig 17069 bp, 21 predicted proteins | sample CryGeyCG12114_NA_FD_185462 | JGI IMG/M metagenome (GOLD analysis project Ga0210040, IMG submission 185462) | Groundwater microbial communities from aquifer - Crystal Geyser CG19_WC_8/21/14_NA (SPAdes) (version 2) | ecosystem: Environmental > Aquatic > Deep subsurface > Groundwater | place: USA... | reverse complement strand
GTGCGAGAGCCGTCACCGACCGGCTGCCGGTGCACGCGCACGAGACCCGACCCGCTGGCGCCGACCCGCCGGTCCTCCGTTCAGCCGGGTGGGGGCTCGTTGTAGCTGGCGGCCAGCTCCTGGCCGGTGAGCCCGGCGATCGCGGCCATCACCTCGTCGGTGACCTTGCGGCGCGCACGCCCCAGGGGTACGCCGTCGAACCGGCCGGCGACCTGGATGGGCTCGCCGAACCGCACGGTGACGTCGGCGCGGCGCGGGCGCCGGGTCCCGACCGGCTGGATGTCCTGAGTGCCGGTCAGCCCGACGGGCACGACGGGCGCGCCGGAGGTCAGCGCGAGGTGGGCGACGCCGGTGCGCCCGCGGTAGAGCCGGCCGTCGCGCGAACGGGTGCCCTCCGGGTAGATGCCGAACGCCTCGCCCTCCCGCAGCAGCTCCAGCGCGACGTCGAGGGAGGCCAGCGCCGCCTTGGTGTCGTCACGGTCGACCGGCACCATGCCGAGACCGGTGAACCAGGCGCGCATCGCGGCGCCCTTGACCCCGGTTCCGGTGAAGTAGGCCTCCTTCGCCATGAACACCACCCGGCGCGGCGACACGATCGGGATCACCATGCTGTCGGCGAACGACAGGTGGTTGCTGGCCACGATCACCGGCCCGGTCCGCGGCAGGTGCTCGGCGCCCTCGACCTTGGGGCGCCAGACGGCCCGCGCGACCGGCGGCACCACCGCGTGCATCACCTCGTAGAACATCCACACCTCCCGTGCAGGGGCAGCCTGCCAGCATGCGCGGCCGCGTGCGACGGCGACCGCCGTACGGACCGGTAGCCACACCCACCGACCGGCCGGGTGGGCAGCTCAGTCGAACGGCAGCGTCGGCTGCGGCGGGCCGAGCGTCGGGTCGACCCCGTCGAACAGGCTGCTGACCGACTCGCCCGCGTGCACCCGGGAGATCGCCTCGGCGAACAGCTCGGCGACCGTCCGCACGGTCAGCTCGGGCCAGCCGTCGGGGGCCGGCACGGTGTCGGTGGTGACGACCTCCTCGATCATCGGGTGCCCGCGCAGCCGGTCGACCGCCTTGCCGACGAACAGGCCGTGGGTGCACGCCACCGACGCGCCGGTGCAGCCGAGCTCCTGCAGCTTGTCCAGCAGCTCCAGGATCGAGCCGCCGGTCGCGATCTCGTCGTCGAGAACGATCGCCCGGCGGCCCTCCACGTCCCCGACGATGGCGTCGATGACCACCCGGTCGTCGGCGAGCCGCTGCTTGCTGCCGGCGGCGACGGGCAGGCCGAGGAGCCGGGAGAAGTGCTGCGCGGTCTTGGCGTTGCCCAGGTCGGGCGAGACCACCACGGCATCGGTGAGGTCCTGGCCGCGGTAGTGCTCGGCCAGCACGCCCAGGGCGCTGAGGTGGTCGACGGGCACGGAGAAGAAGCCGTGCACCTGCGGCGCGTGCAGCGTCATGGTCAGCACCCGGCTGACACCGGCCGTCGCGAGCAGGTCCGCGACCAGGCGACCGCCCAGCGAGATCCGGGAGGCGTCCTTCTTGTCGGAGCGCGCGTAGGCGTAGTGCGGGATGACCGCGGTGATCTGCGCCGCCGAGGCACCGCGGGCGGCGTCGACCATCAGCAGCAGCTCCATCAGGTGCTCCTGGGTCGGCGGCACCAGCGGCTGCACGATGTAGACGTCGCGCTGCCGGCAGTTGGCCTGCAGCTGCGCCTGCAGGCAGTCGTTGCTGAACCGGCTGATCTCCACCCCGGACAGCCCCACCCCGAGGTGGTCGCAGATCGACCGGGCGAGCGGTCGGTGGGCGCTGCCGCTGAAGACGACGATCTCACGCAACGTGGCGCTCCCGGAACGGGTGGGGTGGCCTGCCGGACGCGCGCCACCCTACCGGCACCGGTTCACGCGTTCGGCTCCCTCGGCACCCGAACGCGTCTACATTCGGTGCCACTGAACGCTTGATACAAAAAGGGCTTCCAGAGCACACGACCAGGGACGGGGTGGCATGGCGTCGGCAGTCACGTCCGGTCGTCGTCACCGGACCCCGCGGATCCGCGCGGCGGAAGGCTCCGGCACCGGCACTTCGGCCCAGGTGTTCTGGGACAGCAGCAGCACGCTGCTCGCCGTGGTCGACCCCGACCTGTGCGTGCACGAGGTCAACCCGGCCTGGACCCGGGCACTCGGGATCCCCACCGACGACCTCGTCAACGGCTCGCTGCTCGAGCTGGTGCACCCCGACGACACCGACCTGGTCCGCCAGCGGTGGTCGCAGGGCTTCGGCGACGGCACGCTGCGCCCGGTGCAGGTGCGGCTGCACGGCGCAGAGGGCCGGGTGCTGACGGTGTCGTTCACCGGCACGGTGCACGAGGGCCGGTGGTACCTCGCCGGCCGCGACGCCGCCCGTCACCTGGAGGTCGCCGACACCCGGGGCGAAGGTCCGGCGGGGACGGCGTGGACCCAGGACGCCCTGCTCGACGAGATCGGGACCGCCGTGGTGGCGATGGACCACCAGGACCGGGTCACCCACTGGAACCGCGCGGCCGAACGGCTCTTCGCCGTACCCCGTGAGGAAGCGGTGGGGACGCCCGTGCACGCCCTGGTGCGGCGGGTCGGCACGGCGCACCCCGAGCACCCGTCACCGCCGCCTGGCGACCGCCTCACCCCCGGCGGCAGCCGCGAGGTGCTCCGTCGTCGCGACGGCTCCGTGGTGACCGCGCACGTGCGCAACACGCCGCTGCTGGGCCGCGACGGCGAGGTGATCGGCAGCATCAGCGTCTGCCTGGACGTGACCCCGGAGATCCGCGCCGAGCGCGAGGCCGTCGAGGCCCGCAACCACCTGCGGGCGGTGACCGACAGCATGGGTGAGGGGCTGTTCGCGCTCGACGGCGAGGGCCGGGTCACCGTGATGAACGCGGCCGCCGAGGAGCTGCTGGGCTGGTCGCTGGCAGAGGTGCAGGGCCAGCGGATCCACGAGGTGATCCACCACCGGCACCCCGACGGCACCTCGTTCCCGGCCGACGACTGCCCGCTCGAGCGCGTCCACCGCGACGGCGTGACGCTGCGGCTGGCCGCCGACACCTTCATCCGCCGCGACGGGCTGGACCTCCCGGTGACCTTCACCGCAGCTCCGCTGGAGACCCGCGAGGGACCTCACGGCTGCGTGGTGGTGTTCATCGACGCCACCGAGGTGCACGCCGCCCAGCAGCGGCTCGCCGAGGAGCTGCACGAGCTGGCGTGGGTGCAGCGGGTCCAGCAGGCGCTCGAGGAGGACCGGTTCGAGCTGTACGCCCAGCCGATCCTGAACCTGGCCACCGGCGACGTCACCCAGTGCGAGCTGCTGCTGCGCGTGCGGGGCAAGGACGGGTCCGTCGAGCCGCCGTCACGCTACCTGAGCACCGCGGAGGAGCACGGTCTGATCGGTGACGTCGACCGCTGGGTGATCCGGCGCTCGCTCGAGCTGGCTGCGACGGGGATGCACGTCGAGCTGAACATCTCGGCGTCCTCCGTCGGCGACCCGCAGCTGCTCGCGGACATCGAGGCCTGGCTGGCGGCTTCGGGCGCCGACCCGCGACTGGTGGTCTTCGAGATCACCGAGACCGCGCTGATCCGCGACGAGGCGGCGGGCCGCGTGTTCGTCGAGAGGCTGCACGAGCTGGGCTGCAAGGTCGCGCTCGACGACTTCGGCACCGGCTACGGCGGGTTCACCTACCTCAAGCAGCTGCCGGTCCACTACCTCAAGATCGACATCGAGTTCGTCCGCGACCTCTGCGACAACCAGGCGAGCCGGCACGTGGTCCAGGCTGTGGTGAACCTGGCCCACGGCTTCGGCCTCGAGACGGTGGCGGAGGGTGTGGAGGACCAGCGGACGCTCGATCTGCTGGAGCAGCTCGGCGTAGATTTCGCCCAGGGTTACCACGTGGGGCGTCCCGCACCGCTCGCCTGAGTGGCGCGGGTGCTGCCGTCGGTGTGCACCACCAGCCCGGTGCAGCCGCGCCGACTCCGCAGCCAGTCCGTGGCACCGACGCCCCGCGCGAACGCCGCGGTGGCCCACACGTCGGCCCACAGCAGCGAGGGCCCGACGACGGTGACCGAGGCGATGCCGTCGGGCGGCCGCCCGGTGAAGGGGTCCAGCACGTGCGGGCCGCGGTGCGCCGTGCCGGAGGTGGCGACTGCACCCGTGCGCACCGGTACGACGGCCAGCACCCGCCGCGGGTCGGCGGGGTCCTCGATGCCGATGCGCCACCCCGGCGACTCCGGGGCCGCGGTGCGGCAGGTCATGTCCCCGCCCCCGGACAGGCACCAGTCCGTGCCGTCCAGGTCGGCCAGCGCCTCGGCGGCGCGCTCCAGGGCCCAGCCCTTGACCAGGCCCGACGGGTCCAGCCGGAGCCGGCCGGCGGGGTCGGGCAGCCGGACCCGGAACCACCCCTCGGTGTCCGCCTCGGCGGTCGCGGCGAGGTCGAGCACCTCGTGCACCTCCGGGGGGCAGTCCGCCAGCGTGGTGGTGCCGGCGTCGAGCCGGGAGACCGCCGACTCGGCGCGGTAGGTGCTGAACACCTCGTCCGCCCGCCGCAGCACCGCGAGCGCCTGCGCCCAGGCCCGCTCGGCACGGTCACCGCGGGCGTGCCGGCCGCGCAGGGCCAGCGTGACGGGGAGACCCATCACCTGCTCGACGTACCGCGCCTCCGTCGGGGCGACCTGGGCCGTGCTCACAGTGCGGCCTGGTCGAGGGCGCCCTGCAGCGACCGCACGTAGCCGTCACTGGTCACGGTCGCGCCGCTGACCATGTCGATGCTGGCGCTCTGCGCGTCGAGGGTCTCCTGGACCAGCACCGGCAGCGCGTAGTCGTTGATCTCCTGGTCGCGCGGGTTGCCGTCCGGGTACTGCGGAACGTCCACGTCCGTCACCTTGCCGCCGGCGATGGTGAGCGCGACCTGCACCGGGCCCCACTGGGTCTGGGCCACCGGGCCGGTCACCGTCGTGGACCCGGTGGACCGGCCCGAGGAGACGGCACTCGAGCCGCCGGGCGTCACGCCGGCGCTGGCCGAGGTCTGCTCGTCGACGCGGCCGGCCAGCGACGTGCGGTAGCCGAGGAGCAGGACGAGCACGGTGAGGGTCGACAGCGCCACCAGGACGATCCGCCTCACCGCGGCGCCCTCCCCGACCTCGACGGCGTCACCACGAGAACGCCTCCACGTGGACCTGATCGACGGGGGTGCCCGCGGCCAGCAGCGCACGGCGTACGCAGGTGGTCCAGGCGTCCGGGCCGCACAGGTAGACGTCGCGCTCGGCGACGTCCGGCACCCAGTCCCGCAGGGCCGCCACGTCGTCGCCCGGGTGCACGCCGGCCGGCAGCCAGGACCCGTCACCACGGCGGGGACCGGCGAGCGTGTGCACCGCGAGGCCGCGGTCCCGGGCCAGCACGTCGAGTTCGGGGGTGAACAGCGGCTCGAGCGAGCAGCGCTGGAGGAACACGGCGTCACCGGGCGCGTAGGGCATGGACTCGGCCATCGCCCGCAGCGGCGTGACCCCGACACCGGAGCCGATGAACAGCAGCCGGTCGCGGGTCCGGACCCGAGGGCTGAGCCGGCCGTAGGGTCCCTCCACGGCGACCCGCGACCCGGGGTGGACCCCGGCGAGCGCGCCGCTGCCGTCGCCGAGCGCCTTGACGGTGATCCGCAGGCTCCGACCGTCCGGTGCCGCGGACAGCGAGTAGGGGTTGGCCCGCGTCCAGCCGGCGCGGCCGAGGAACCGCCAGGTGAAGAACTGCCCCGGCTGCACGCGGAGCCGGTCGAGGTGGCGGCCGGTGAGGTAGACCGAGACCAGACCGCGGCCCTCGGGCACGACGGAGGTCACCCGTAGGTCGTGCAGCAGCGTGCGTGCCACCGGCAGCCCGACCCGGAACACCAGCACGGCGGTCGCGGCCAGCGCCCACAGCGTCCACCAGTAGAAGGTCGCGAGCCCCGACCCCAAGAACTCCTGCCCGGTCCACAGCTGGTGCGGCAGGGCCAGGCCGACTCCAAGGTAGGCGTAGAGGTGCAGCAGGTGCCAGGACTCGTAGCGCAGCCGTCGTCGCGCCATCCGCAGGCTGGTCACGGTGACCGCCACCAGGACCAGGAAGCCCGCGACCGCGAGCAGCATCGCCGGGTAGTCGACGGTCAGGGTCCACAACGTCGAGAGGTACGACGGCACCGAGGCGTTCGCGTAGCCCCAGGTGATCGTCACGACGTGCAGCACCAGCAGGTTGAAGGAGGTGAACCCGACCCACCGGTGCAGGCGGGCCAGCCGGTCCTGCCCGAAGGCGGCCTCGAGGACCGGGACCCGCGCCATCAGCAGCACCTGGACCAGCAGCAGGTCGGAGGCGACCAGGCCGAACAGCCGTCCGGCCGAGGTGAGCCCGCCGGCCCAACCGCCGAGGTCCTGGACGCCACGGTCGGCCACCCACCAGTAGGTCACCAGCAGCAGACTGAGCCACATCGCGGCCAGCGCCGCCACCCGCACCCCCGCGTCGCGACGGGCCCGGCTGGTGGCGACCCAGGAGCCGGCGATCGTGGCGTCGGGCCGGCTGCGGTCCAGGCGGTCGGCGCCGGTCGGGTGCCCGGGGCCGGCGACCGCGGCGGTCACGTCTGCGCTCCCCCGCTGGTGCTGCCGTCGGTGCTGCCGGTGTCGCTGCCGCCGGGCTGGCCTCCGAGCTGGCCGCCGGAGCCGCCGCCGAGACCGCCACCGGGGCCGTCCTGGTCGCCGAAGCCGTCGCTGCCGCCGTACCCGCCGCGGGGCCGAGTGCCGAAGCCCCGGCCCTGGCCCTGGCCCTGCTCCTCGCCAGGCACCTGAGGCGCGTCGTCGTCGCCGACGGTCGTGCTGGTGGGGGCGGGAGTGCCGTCGTCGCCGATCGAGTGTCCGATCGTGAAGCCGGTGGTCCCCGAGGCCGCCACGATCCCGACGGCGGCCGCGGCCGCGAGGACGGCCCGGGCGCGGCGGGTGCGCACCCACCCCGTGCGGCCGCCTGACGGCTGCGCCGGCGCCTGCTCGGCCGTCGGCCGGTGGAGCGCCGGGTACGCCGGCTGCTCCACCGCCGGCTGCTCGGCGGTGGCGTGCTCGACCGCCTCCTGCTCGACGGTCGGCTGCTCGGTGGCTGGCGCAGGCTCCCAGCGGTTGCCGCTGTGGCGCGGGCTGTCGGTCATCGTGCTCTCCCCTGGTCGGTCGCTGAGCCGATCATGGGCACCGGACCTGACTCCTGGCCGGGCGGCACCTGTGGTCCACCTGTGAACTCCGCCCCAGGCCTCGCACGGCCGCACGGATCAGGCCCAGAGCTGGCCCTCGAGGCGGTCCTCGGCCTCGTCGATCGTGCCTTCGTAGGCACCGGTGGACAGGTACTTCCAGCCGCCGTCGCAGACCACGAACACGATGTCCGCGCGCTTGCCCTCGCGGACGCAGGCCGCCGCCTGGGCGAGCGCGGCGTGCAGGATCGCGCCGGTGGAGATGCCGGCGAAGACACCCTCGGTCTCGAGCAGCTCGCGGACGCGGCGTACGGCGTCGCGTGGCCCGACCGAGAACCGGGCGTCGATGAGCGAGGCGTCGTACAGCTCGGGGACGAAGCCCTCGTCGAGGTTGCGCAGGCCGTAGACCAGCTCGCCGTAGCGCGGCTCGGCCGCAACCACGCGGACGTCCGGCTGGTGCTCGCGGAAGAACCGGCCGACGCCCATCAGGGTGCCCGTGGTGCCCAGCCCCGCGACGAAGTGCGTCACCGACGGCAGGTCCTCGAGGATCTCCGGGCCTGTGCCCTCGTAGTGGGCGAGCGCGTTGGCGGGGTTTCCGTACTGGTAGAGCATCACCCAGTCGGGGTGCTCCTCGGCGACCTGCTTGGCCACCCGGACCGCTTCGTTGGAGCCACCGGCGGCCGGCGAGGACACGATCTCCGCACCCCACATCCGCAGCAGCTGGCGGCGCTCCTGCGAGGTGTTCTCCGGCATCACGCAGACCAGCCGGTAGCCCTTGAGCTTGGCGGCCATCGCCAGCGAGATCCCGGTGTTGCCCGACGTGGGCTCCAGGATCGTGCAGCCCGGGCGCAGCGTGCCGTCCTTCTCCGCGACCTCGACCATCTTCAGCGCGGCGCGGTCCTTGATCGAGCCGGTCGGGTTCTGGTCCTCGAGCTTGGCCCACAGCCGCACGTCGGCCGAGGGCGACAGGCGTGGCAGCCCGACCAGGGGCGTGCCGCCGACCGAGTCGAGCATGGAGTCGAAGCGCACGCTCAGGACGCCACGGGGACGACGCTGCCACCAGCCACGGCGGGCAGGACGACCACCTGGTCGCCGTCCTTGAGCGCGGTCTCGAGTCCGCCGGTGAAGCGGACGTCCTCGTCGTTGACGTAGACGTTGACGAAGCGACGGAGGTCCCCACCGGTGGCACCGCCGTCGCCCTCGACGAGTCGGTCCTTGATCCCGGGGTGGTTGCTCTCCAGGTCGTCGATGAGCTGGGAGAGCGTGGAGCCCTCACCGGGGACGGCCTTCTCGCCTCCGGTGTAGGTGCGCAGAATCGTGGGAATGCGGACCTCGACTGACATCAGTCCTGGCTCCTGGGCTCGGTGTGGGCTGTGGTGGGCTCGACGACGACCTCTTCCTCGGTCACAGCGCCGTCGACGATCCTGTAGGACCTGAACTCCACCGGGCCGTCACTATTCCCGTCGGCGTCGAACGTGAGGTGGCGGGTGCTGACGAGCACGTAGTGCGCGTTCGGCTCCATCGCCAGTCCGATGTCGGTGCGCGACGGGTAGGCCTCGGTGGCCGTGTGGGAGTGGTAGACGACCACCGGCTCCTCACCGCGGTCGTCGAGGTCGCGGTAGAGGTGCAGCAGGTCGGTGGGGTCGAACTCGTAGAACGTCGGGCTGCTGGCGGCGTTCACCATCGGCACGAAGCGCTCGGCACGGTCCGACCCCTCGGGTCCGGCCACGATCCCGCAGGCCTCGTCGGGGTGGTCGCGACGGGCGTGCGCGACGATCGCGTCGCGGGTCTCCTGGTCCAGCCTCAGCACACCCGTCAGGCTACGAGGCCGTCCCGAGCGCCCCGGGCGCTCCGCAGCGACGTCCGCATCGCGAGACGGCTCGGGGAGGCCCCCGGGCCGACTATCGGCTCGGGCCCGTGGGTCAGCGGGAGACGGCCTCGACGAGCGTCTCCTGCAGGTAGCCGACCCACTGGTAGATGTCGTGCACGTGCGAGCGGGGGTCGGTCTCCGGCAGCGACATCCACCGCTCCTCGTCGTCGTCCTCGACGCCGAGCCGGGTGGCCAGCGCCAGCCGCACGTCGTTGAACGACCGCAGCCAGACCAGCGCCGCCTCGGCGTCCAGCTCGACGTCCAGGACCAGGCCATCCTGGTCGAGCTCGGGTGGCAGCCCGGCCTCCTCCAGGGTCTCGATGACCTGCGCGGCGGCGTCGGCCTTGCTGTCGCGCAGCCCGCCCTCGGTGAAGCGGCGGAACTCGCCGGCCGCCTCCTCGTCGTCGGGGTACGCCGTGGGGAACAGCCGCGCGAGCACCGGGTCCTCGGGCTCGGTGGTCGGACCGGAGAAGTCGAGCATCCGCTCCAGCGGGTCGTCGCCGTCGTGGGGCGCGGCGACCTCGTTGCGCAGCAGCTCGACGACCTGCGAGGCCAGCGACCGGAGCAGGTCGGCCTCGAAGCCGGAGAAGGTCGCGACCGCGCCACCGCGACGGCGGCGGTGGAAGCCGTCACTCATCCGTCTGCCTTCTCCAGCGTCGCCCACAGCCCGTAGTCGTGCATCGCCTGGACGTCGCGCTCCATCTCCTCGCGTGACCCGGTCGACACCACCGAGCGGCCGTCGTGGTGCACCTCCAGCATCAGCTTCTCGGCCTTCTTCCTGCTGTAGCCGAAGTGGGTCCGGAACACGAAGGTCACGTAGCTCATCAGGTTCACCGGGTCGTTCCACACGATGGTCGACCAGGGACGGTCGGTGAACGTCAGGTCCTCGACCTCGGGCTGGTCGAGCTCGACGGGACTAGGAGCGGACACGGCCTCATCCTAGGCACCGGGAGGCCTCGACCGGCACCACCCACGCCTCTGACCACGACGTCTGACCGCGACCTCCTAGGATGTGCCCGGTGACGACGGCGCTGCTCACCGACCACTACGAGCTCACGATGATCCAGGCTGCCCTGGCCGGGGGCACCGCGCACCGCAGGTCGGTGTTCGAGCTGTTCCCACGGCGGCTCCCCGAAGGCCGTCGCTACGGCGTGGTCGGCGGCGTCGGCCGCGCGCTGGACGCCCTCGAGCAGTTCGCCTTCGACGACGAGGCGATCGCCGTGCTGCGCGAGCACCAGGTCGTCGACGAGGCGACGCTGGACTGGCTGTCGGCGTACCGCTTCACCGGGGACGTGTGGGGCTACGCCGAGGGCGAGACGTACTTCCCCTACTCCCCGCTGCTCGTCGTCGAGTCGACCTTCGCCGAGGCGGTGGTGCTGGAGACGCTGCTGCTCTCGGTCTACAACCACGACTCCGCGATCGCCTCGGCCGCCTCGCGGATGACCTTCGCCGCCGAGGACCGGCCGTGCATCGAGATGGGGTCGCGCCGCACCCACGAGGAGGCGGCAGTGGCGTGCGCGCGCGCGGCGTACGTCGCGGGGTTCACCGCCACGTCCAACCTCGCGGCCGGGCAGCGGCACGGCGTACCCACGACCGGCACCAGCGCGCACAGCTTCACGCTGCTGCACGACTCCGAGCGCGAGGCGTTCACCGCGCAGGTCGAGTCGCTCGGCCGCGGGACGACGCTGCTGGTGGACACCTACGACGTCGCCGAGGCGGTGCGGATGGGCGTGGAGATCGCCGGTCGGGGGCTGGGCGCCGTACGCCTGGACAGCGGGGACCTGGGGGTGCTGGCGCACCGGGTCCGCGCCGAGCTGGACTCCCTCGGCGCGACCGACACCCGCATCGTGGTGACCTCCGACCTCGACGAGTTCGCGATCGCGGCGCTCGCCGCGGCGCCCGTCGACGGCTACGGGGTGGGCACCTCGCTGGTCACCGGCAGCGGCGCGCCCACCGCCGGCTTCGTCTACAAGCTGGTCTCCCGCGAGGGCGAGGACGGCGAGATGGTCGGGGTGGCGAAGAAGAGCAAGGACAAGATCTCGATCGGCGGCCGGAAGTACGCCCTGCGCCGCCGCTCCCCCGACGGTGTCGCCGAGGCCGAGGTGATCGGGATCGGCGTGCCGCCGGAGGACGACGGCGACGACCGGGAGCTGCTGGTGCCGCTGGTCCGGGACGGCCGCGTGGTCGGTCGGGAGCCGCTCGATGCCGCCCGCGACCGGCACACCGCCTCGCGCGCCGAGCTGCCGCTGGTCGCCCGCCAGCTCTCCCGCGGCGAGCCCGCCCTGCCCACCCAGCACGTGGGCTGACCAGTCAGACTCTGGTCAGTCAGACTCTGGTCATGGCCCTGCTGCGCTGCGACTTCTTCTCCGACGTCCTCGAGGTCGGCACCTCGATGACCGTGCTGCTTCCGCAGGCCGGGGAGCACCAGATCGGCGTCGAGACGGTCGGCGCGGCCGGTCCGCCGCCGGTGCTGTACCTGCTGCACGGACTCAGTGACGACGCCACCGCCTGGCAGCGCTACACCGGCATCGAGCGGTACGCCGCGCAGCTCGGCCTCGCGGTGGTGATGCCGCAGGTCGGCCGCAGCTTCTACGCCGACGAGCCCACGGGCGGGCGCCACTGGACGTTCCTTTCCGAGGAGCTCCCCCGGGTCGTGGAGTCGTTCTTCCGGGTCTCCACCGCCCGCGAGGACACCTTCGTGGCGGGGCTGTCGATGGGCGGCTACGGCGCGCTGCGGTGGGCGCTGCGCGACCCGGGCCGCTTCGCCGCCGCGGCGAGCCTGTCCGGGGCGCTCGACCTGTCCGACCTCTACGAGGCCCGGCGGCCGTTGTTCGACCGGGTCTTCGGCGGGCGGCCCGGACCGGACGACGACGTGTTCGCGATGCTGGAGCAGGCCGAGGCGCCGACACTGCCGTCGTTCTACGTCGGCTGCGGCACCGAGGACGAGTTGCTGCCCGGCACCGAGCGGTTCGCCGACGCCGCGTCGGCGCGAGGGTGCGACGTGCACGTCGACCTGCGCCCGGGCGGCCATGAGTGGGACCTGTGGGACCCCGTCGTCCGCGACGTCCTCGCCTGGCTGCCGTTGCGCCGCGACCGCTGACCGCAACCCCGCCGAGGCGTCCCTAACCGCACCACCCACCCCGCCGAGGCGTCCCTACCCGCACGCCCAACGCCGCCGAGGCGTCCCGTCCTGCGCACTCGATCACGCGGCCACCTGACCGAAGGGACGCCTCAGCGGGTGAGGGGACGCCGGAAGGGACGCCTCAGCGGGTGAGGGGACGCGAGAAGGGACGCCTCGGCGGGCGCTAGCCTTCCCGGCATGACACGCGCACTGATCGTGGTCGACGTCCAGAACGACTTCTGCGAGGGCGGCAGCCTGGCGGTGGAGGGCGGCGCCGCGGTCGCGGCGGGTATCACCGCGCTGCTGCACCAGCGGCAGACCGGCGAGGTGCACTACGCGGCGGCGGTGGCCACCCGCGACCACCACGTCGACCCTGGCGACCACTTCAGCGACAGCCCCGACTTCGTGCACAGCTGGCCTCGGCACTGCGTGGTCGGCACCGACGGCGAGGCCTTCCACCCCGACCTCGACCCCACCGGGCTCGACGCGGTGTTCCTCAAGGGCGAGCACGAGGCGGCGTACTCGGGCTTCGAGGGCCGGGCCGACGACGGCGCCACCCTCGCGGAGTGGCTGCGCGAGCGCGACGTCACCGAGGTGGACGTGTGCGGCATCGCCACCGACCACTGCGTGCGGGCGACCGCACTGGACGCTGTCGGCGCCGGGTTCGGGACCCGCCTGCTCGGTCACCTGTGCGCCGGCGTGGCCCCGACCTCGACCGCAGCGGCGCTGGAGCAGATGCGGGCAGCCGGGGTCACGGGAGCCTGAGCCGGGGCTCGAGGCAACCGACCACGTCCGACTACTCCCCAATGACTGTTTGACAGTCGCCTGACGGCGTCGGAGACTGGAGTCCCGACTGCTGGAGATCCCTGTGCCCGACGACGACATCGCCTCCCTCCGCGCCCACGCGCACCCCGTCCGACTCCGGATCCTGTCGCTGCTGACCGGGTCGTCGATGAGCGCCGCCGAGGTCGCCCGCGAGCTCGGGCTGACGCACGCGAACGCGTCGTACCACCTGCGGGTGCTCGCCGCCGCGGGCGAGGTCGTCGAGGCCGGTGAGGTGCAGATCCGCGGCGGGCGGGCCAAGCGCTACCGGCACCCGTGGCAGCGTGGGCTGGAAACCAACGCCACCAGCAGCACACCGGAGGCCCAGGCCGAGACGGCCGAGGCGATGGTGGCGGCGATGGCCCAGGAGCTGGTCCGCCGGGCCGGCCTGCGGGAGCCCGGCACCCGCTCCTGGCTGACCGACGCGGACCTGTGGGTCCCGGTCGAGACGTGGACGCAGGTCACCGGCCTCCTGCAGGAGGCCTCGCGGCTGGTGCACGCTGAGGCACGCCCACCTCGCTCGCCCGAGACGGTGCACGTCAACCTGACCGCGGCGCTGTTCCAGATGCGGCCGTGAGGCTCCCCGACGCGCTGACGCCGCTGCAGGACCGGCCGTTCGCGCTGTTCTACACCGCCCGGCTCGTCTCCACCGCCGGGTCGACCATGGCGCCGGTCGCCCTGGCCTTCGCGGTGCTGGAGGTGACCGGGTCCGCGACCGCGCTCGGGTTGGTGCTGGCGGCGCGCACCGTGCCGATGGTGCTGTTCCTCCTGGTCGGCGGGGTGGTCGCCGACCGGTTCTCCCGGGCCAGGGTGATGCAGGCCTCGCACCTGCTCTCCACCCTCACCCAGGCGACGGTTGCGACACTGGTGATCACCGGCCACGCGCACCTGTGGTCACTGGTGGTCCTCGAAGCCGCCAACGGCACGGTCGCGGCCTTCTCCATGCCGGCGATGTCGGGCATCGTCGCCCAGCTGGCGCCGCGCTCGCACCTCCAGCAGGCGAACGCGCTGCTGTCGTTCTCGCAGTCGGGCCTCAACGTCCTCGGCCCGACCGTCGCCGCCCTGCTCGTGGTCTCGGTCGGCCCCGGGTGGGCGCTGGCGGTCGACTCCCTGACCTGGCTGGTCGCCTCTGCGCTGATCGCCGCCGTCCGGCTCCCCGGCCGCAGTCCCGGGCACCAGCCCTCGGTCGTGGCGGACCTCAAGGAGGGCTGGGCCGTCGTGGCCGGCCTTCCCTGGCTGTGGGCGGTGGTCGCGGGCTTCACCGTGCTGAACGCGATTCACGCCGGGGCCTGGCTCACCCTCGGACCAGCGCTCGCGAGCGACACCTTCGGGGCCGGCGGGTGGGGGCTGGTGCTCTCGGCCGAGTCGGTCGGCGTGCTGGTCACCACGCTGGTGGCGATGCGCGTGACGCTGCGGCGGCCACTGCGCACGGGCATGCTCGGGGCCGGCCTGCTCAGCCTGCCGCTGGTCGCGCTGGGCCTGGACCCGCACGTCGTACCCCTGATGCTGCTGGCCTTCCTCGCCGGCGCCGGGATCGAGGTCTTCGACCTGGGCTGGAACCTGGCGCTGCAGGAGCACGTCGAGGAGTCGATGCTGTCGCGGGTCTACTCCTACGACGCGCTGGGGTCCTTCGTCGCGATGCCGGTCGGGCAGGTGCTCTTCGGCCCGCTCGGTGGGGTCTTCGGCTACCGCGGCGTGCTCGTCACCAGCAGTGTCGTCTACCTGCTGGTCGTCCTGCTGGTGCTGTGCTCCCGGTCGGTGCGCGAGCTGCGGCGCGCCGCCGTCGACGTGGCCGGCTGAGCCGCACACCACCACCTGGGGTCAGCCACGGGCGGACCCGCACCAGCGCTCGACCATCGCGGTGACCACCTTGAGGTCACGGCTGGTGCCCGGCGCCAGCGCCTTGCGAAAACGCTTGAGCACCACGGCGTCCTGGGTGGGACCCTCCAGGTAGACGTGTGCACACCGGCCGACGACGACCGCGGACTCCCCGAGGTGGTCCCACGCCGCGAGCTGGTCGGCCACCTCGCCGTCGGGCACGTCGCCGGGCTTGAAGTAGACGACGTAGCGCCGCTGCACCACCCCGTCGGCCGGAGCCGGGACGGGGACCGCAAGCGCGTCGTCGAGCGAGCGCCGCAGCTCTGCGGGCGTGACGACGACCGCCGGTACGTCGAAGCCGCAATGCTCGCCGAGCACGGTCTCGACCAGCCGCTCGACGACAGCCGAGGACCGCTTCGAGGAGCGCACGCGCACGTTGCCGGACTGGATGTGCGTCTCCACGTCGGTGAACCCGGCGTCGCAGAGGTGCTGACGCAGGTCGGCCATCTTGTAGAACCGACCGCCGACGTTGACGGCCCGGAGCAGCGCGATGTGGACGGGCACTCCCCGAGTCTGCCCGACGACCGCGCCGTCAGGCGATGACCGCGTCGATCGTCTTCTTCAGCGCGCTCGGCTGCGACGGCCGCCGCGGCGCCTTGTCCTTGGCCTCGATGAGCTCCTCGCCGATCGAGCGGAGGACGGTGCGGCTCAGGCCCTCGCGGACCTGTGGGAACCACTCCTTCTCCTCCTCCTCGATGTGGTGCCGGACGTTCTCGATGAGCACCGTCGTCTTGGCGGTGAACCGCTCGTCGGTCGGCTTCATCGCGGCCAGCTCCATCACCAGCAGGTCGGCGACGTGGTGCTCCTCGTAGGACTCCAGCACGTCGTCCTCGAGCTCGGGCAGCAGCTCGCGGACGCGGGGGTACATCACCTCGTTCTCGATGTAGGTGTGCACGGTGAGCAGCTCGATGATCCTGTCGACCAGGTCGCCCTTCTTCTGGTGGGCGTTCTCGCCGGCCTTCTCGAAGGCGGTGAAGGTCCTCAAGATCTGCTGGTGGTCGTCCTTGAGCAGGACGATGGCGTCGCTGGACATGGGTGCTCCTCGAGGGGTACGCCGTGCGTGGGGCTGGGTGCCCGGGGCTGACCTCTTCGCCGTACCCCTGGACCGGTGGGTTCAGTCCGGCCAGTCATCGTCGGCCGCCAGGTGCTGACGGACCCGCTCCACGTCGGCCTCGGACGGGAGCTCGGTGGTGACCGCCGCGATGGCGGTCCCGATGTCGACGCGGTCGCCGGCGAGCACCCCGGCCTCGGCCAGCTCACCGGCGACCCGGCGCACCTCGTCGTCGCTCAGCCGGCGGCGCAGCAGCGCGAGCAGCGGCACGAAATCCTTGGCCGGCAGCCCGGAGGGGTAGCCGGCGCGCAGCCAGTCCACGACCTTCCCCACGACGCCCGGGCGGTCGTCGTCGGGTCCGGGGTCGGCCGCGGGAGCACCGAGCGGCCAGCCCGCCGCGGCGAGCCGGGCGGAGACCCGCACCAGGTCGTCGGCGTGAGCCGGCCCCTTGACCACCTCGGCGATCCGCCGCCGAACCACCTGCGGGGTGACCAGCGCGTCGCCGGCCTCCGCCTCCGCGGTGAGCCCGCCGACGACCCGGTCGACCTCGACCGGGGTCAGTGTGCGCTGCAGGATGCCGAGCAGCGCGACGTAGTCCTGCTGCGGCACGCCCTCGGGGTAGCCGGCACGCAGCCACCCGAGCACCCGGGAGACCAGTCCGTCGCGGGTCGGGGTCGCGGTGCTCGCAGGTGTGGGTTCGAGGCTCACCGGGTCACCACCGTGCTCACGACTCGGCGACGACGGTCGGGTAGACGTGCTCGAAGCTGACCGTCTTGCCGAAGCCGGAGGCGACCACGATGGTGATGCCCAGGGCGATCGCCAGCGCGACCAGGAGGAAGCAGACACCTCCCAGGACCTGGTAGCCGCCCCGGCCCCGGGAGGCGGGCACCTCGGTGGCACCGGTGCCGGCGGCGGAGAACCGGACGCCGAGGGCGAAGACCGCAGGCAGGCCCGCGCCGAGGACCAGGCCGGCGACGGCGACCTTCCAGGCGGACTCGAGGAACAGCGAGAACACGGGTGCCTCCTCAGGCGTTCGCGGGGACCGGGGCCGGCCGCGGGGTGTCGGACCAGTCCTCGTTGACGTTGTCGGCGTGCACCGGCTCGCGGCGGGCGCGGAGGT
>Ga0210040_10004982_pt1 | contig 17070 bp, 14 predicted proteins | sample CryGeyCG12114_NA_FD_185462 | JGI IMG/M metagenome (GOLD analysis project Ga0210040, IMG submission 185462) | Groundwater microbial communities from aquifer - Crystal Geyser CG19_WC_8/21/14_NA (SPAdes) (version 2) | ecosystem: Environmental > Aquatic > Deep subsurface > Groundwater | place: USA... | reverse complement strand
TGTAGTACAAACAAATTTTCATTAACACTTCTATGCAAATATAAATATATTCTATGCAGGCTCTGGCTAAAATATGTAGGGTTCGGAAATGCAGAGCAGGCTATTGTTTCTTTGTTTAAGAATAAGATTTAAAAAAGTTTAATATTTTAAATTTGATGTACTATTTTTGCTGTACTGTAGACGTTAAGTTATTTGGATACTTCATACTCTTTCATTAATCTTCAATGCGAGCCATGTATGGGCTTGACATTGCTGAAAATATTAAGTAACTGCCGTTGCTAATAAATACTCTTGTTTGATACTTTTCCGGCCACTATAAGGACCCCATCCATAGATCTTGTCGGTTTTTCCGAGTCAATTTTTTATCTACATTTAAATACATTACAAAAAGTTACCCTAATACCCTTATACCCCGTTACCCCGGTACTCGTGAATACCCCTATTAATTACTTTTCTGCAACTAGCTGCTGCAGCCTTATGTATTAAATTTTTGAATCCTTCGTGCACATAAAATCTATGACAACAAGCTAAGTCATAGTGAATGTTATGAATACTACTACGTAATTTTTGGATGATATTATAGGATTAAATCTTTTCGGGACGTCCCGAAACTATCCCGATCTTGTCTCGAAATTTCGAGCGAGACAAACGCCGTCCCGTCTCGAACATTTCGAGATGAAAAATTTTCGAGACGAATTTTAGGCCGGCTCGTCTCGTCTCGAACGGGACGGGACGAGACGAGTTCGGGATATATCCCGTCTCGGCGGCAGCACTAAGTGTTATTTGACTTGGAATACATGTTTTTTAAAATGTATGACAAGATATAGGATGAAATCCGGTTTCCACGCAAGCTCGTTTTTAAAAATCCTTAAATCTGGATAGACTTTGAGACATGTAGGAAATTCGGTCCTGAAGGGTTATGATGTGAGACATGGCCAACGAGATGGAACAAAAATCAGATTTCTTCGCAGGTGTGTTTTTATTAACAACATATTGAAAAATATGTTATTCTTTCAGTGATCTTTTATTCCTCTAATTACTGAAAGTGTACGAGATAAAAAAATAGGCAGTAGATAGACAAAAAAATCAGTGGATTTTTAAAAGTACAAGTCAGTTGATTGTATGACATTGTGACCAGTGGATACGGTTCGAGTCCATAAGTCCATAATATGTGCATAGTAAAAGATTCATAGGGCCGTTGACGGCGATATAGTTATTGGACAGACAGACGCAGGCAACGCGTTTACAGAAAAGTTGCTAAAAAACGACTAAACAATTATAATACTGGAGGTTCGAGAACTCCACACAAACTTTGTCCTTGAGAAACAAAAGGGTGCAATGAAATGAGTGAATGCATGCTATTATTCTCTTCCTCGACATGAAATCCATATTTATAGGATTGAGGTAAAAGTATAAAAGTAGTAGGGTTCTACTGACATAATGTTATCCGCGTTTGTATTTGAGAAAAGAGGGAGGCAGGATATAGAATCTTGCAAGTGCTTTCATTTTTGAGGACCAACCAACATGGCATCCCGCGCTCTTTTAATTTTGTTTAGTCTTCAGGTAAAATATACGATACATGGATATTACTAAATATTCCTACAGTGTTGTGTATAATAGATTTTTGGGAAATTGTATTCCTATTCTTGCGTGAATTTGCAGACTGTGCTTGGTATCACGGACCTAACAGATGTACGTCTGAATGAAATCAAATCTTCTATCCAAGAAATGCGTGCCAAAGTGTATGACACAGCTAACTTGGTGGCGGATTTAAAAAGCTTGGTAAAATCAGCAGTCCAAAGCTCGGAAACAGACGAAAACATCATTTACTCAAACAATCGGGGGACTCGATTTGAAAAGATCAATGATCCATTCCGGACGGTCAATTCGGAAGTAGAAAAAGTTAAACAGAATGAAGAGTTGGCAGCCAAGGTGGAAAAATTGTTGACAGTAAAGAATAACGATAAAGTGGAAGAAGCTAAAGAAAAAGTAAAAGAAATGATCGAGAAGAACTTTGTTCGCATGCTGGCCGCCATTTTAGTTGCCGGACCAACCCGAACTCACCAAAAATCAGAAGATGTTTTCACACTGATGAAATCCGTTCTAAATAAGGAATTGGATTTTGCTCCAGTAGTGGAGAAAATGCCATTCATTTTGAGAGAGACCGAGACCGATCAGTTCATTGCTGTTTTGAAAACACTTAGAGAGGTAAAATTCATGAACTCAATTTGTATATTTTTTGAAAATGAAACTTTTGTAAATGTATCTAAAAACCCTGGAGGCCACAGAATAATGCTCTTATGAAATCAAAGAGATAATTCCTATTTCAAAATGTATGCAATGCAGACAAATATAGATACAGAGGAAGTGCCTCAAAAATTCCGTCAGTTCGGATCAACGATGCATTTGAAAGGCATAATGGACGCTTTGGGCTCATTCGATTTGAAACAAGTTGCTGGATTCTTAAACGAGCTACCCGAACTATTTGCCGGAGTCCAAAACATTGTAGATGGAGTAGACGAATATTTCTAAGCCAATTAGTGTGGCCTAAGTAACTATACTACTATTTTTGATAAACCATTATCCGACGCTCATCTCGGAGTCTATGTGGATCCAAAATGTAGTTATCATCAAGTATAAATCCTAATTATTCCACTCATCTATAGACATAAGCATTACGTTTAGGCAAAAATCTATTAACCTCTTCAAAGTAAAGCCAACTGTAATCATATGACACACAAAATACTATTTTGCAAAGAGTTTAATAAGCTCTAAGCAAGTCCTAATCTTGTGCTTTAATAAACGAAAAGATGTGTTGTTAAAAAAGTATTTATTTGCTCTCTTTCATTAATTCAACGGTTAGATGATTTTCCACAACTGTGCATAAGGCAACTAATTATAACTGAATAAATTGGCTTATCTATACATAACTTTGCAGCAAAAGCTTAGGTATTAGTCAAAATAATCCCTGGAACTTATTTTAACACATCAACTCAATTGCATCAAATATAAAACAGGAGCAAATACATTTGGTCATATTTTATCTTATGAATCTTGTGAATGATTGTCTGAAATAGATTGAACTTAAAGTCGGTGTAGTTCAGTGAGGATGAGACATAATCATATTGGAAAGCAGCATATTCAGTTCAGCACGCAAGTGTAACTGCATGTGAGATCTTGAATAGATGGGCCTTAGTTAGCTGATCTTGTTGACCCTCGAAAATTGAAGCTACAAAGGAATCAAAGCTTATTGTACAATCACGGTGTAGAAAAAGTCCATCTATTCATAGCAGTTGTACGGTGTTAAAACGTTAAAAAAGTTCATGAACTCCAGAAAGTCAATTACCCTGATAATCAATTGGTGCACACATTTTCCCGAAAAATAATTAACCACAAAATTGACTAACTAGCATACTACACACATCATAATGAATAATAAGATTCCCATTACATTTGCATGCATGAATTACAATGGAAATGTGCAAATGGGGAAATGTCCCTTCAGCTCTCATATAAATAGGGAGTGAAAAACCATTTATCTTCACTCAGCATCATCTCTTATAGTCTATCAGTGTATCCCATAGTTGTCCTGCACAAACCAAAAAACTATTCAAAAATGGAAACGAAAAATGTCATCTTTTTTGTTGTTCTACTAGGCTGTTTTGCTTCGGTAAGTTTCTTTAATAAATCCATAATACAATCATGACTAAATTGGTGCATTTTTTCCCTTCTGTTTCTATTGACTGCCAAATTCTTAAGACTCTAAACACTTACTCAGGTAATGTCACTTGCTCTTAAGAACTGAGGATAATATATAGATCAATATACAAAAAAAATGACTCGATAAATTATATCTGTAAACATTAAAAAAATGCAATTTTTGCTCAACACTTAATAAAAAAAGTATTTAAAATTAATTACTTTCAGTACAGTTGAAATACAAACAACGGTAAAATTTATATCTGAAATTATCGTTTTAAGTGCATTGACATGAAATTAAAAATGTGAGTTTCAAAGCTATAGTAATGGGACTGAGCAGTATTATTTTTTGTTTTGTGCATGGGTAGGTGATGTGCCAACCACAAAACCGGGAGAGCATCGAAGAAGCTGATCGAAAAGCCCGTCAAGCCCTTCAAGGAGCCACAAGCCAGCTGCAAAACAACTTGATCAATGCTCTCTCCTCAATGGCAAATGCCAGTGCCGTTGCAGGACAAAATGTGAGCCGCGCTGCCGCTACCATGATTCGAGGATTGGTCACTGATACTTTCAGCTTGGCCCAAGTGGTTGCCTACATGCCTCGTCTTTTGCTTCTGGATGGACCAACACAGTTCATGGAGACTCTCCGTCTTATCCGATCCAACCAAATTCGTCTTCCCAGTGACATGGACAGTGCCATTGACACATTGCTCGTCTTTGCTGGTCAAGTGAGGGACTCCAACATTGGAGAGAACTTTACCCCTCTGGTTACATTCTTCCCCAACATCGCAACTGGGCTCGGCGGTTTCCTCACCACCTTGGTTGACAGCGTCTTTACATTCATCTCCCCAATTAACTAACTATATACTACTGAATACATAAGCAGGGCTACAACTAAACTTTACACATCCATGTCAAAATAAATAAAGAACTAAACCATAATATTGTCATTCGAATTGATGGTTTTTAACTATATGCTTTGACTCAGCAAATAAAAAGGTTACCTTCTTAGCTCACTCGGTCAGCTGCCACAGGGTTTTGTATAAATCCATTATGTCTGTCTCCCATGTTCTGCAGTAGTGCTGTTTCTTAATATTTTTCCAGCTCTTGAATCTTTTGGAACCATCAACTTTCTCTTGATAAGCATGGGTTTTTTTTTGTGCCTGGCCAGTAGATATTAGAACGATACACTTTTAAAGGATTGCTCTGTTATTGAGTCGTGTACGATTTTGGTCTGTATTGATTGAGTCATCTAGCGCACACCATGCAGTCAACATAGGTTATAGTAAGTGGGGGATCCAGGGATAATATACAATACTCATAAATATAATGTGGACTAACGTTGAGTTTTATGACAAAGTCACGTTTGCCCACCTCTATGTATGGTAAAGCAATTCAGGATTCGCAAAAACAAAATTAGCAAGCTTAGCAAAAGCAAAACGCTCAAATTTTATTAGCATTAAAATTGTGGCAAAACTAAACTTGAGATTACAAAATATATTTTTAGCAAATATCAGAGTAAGAGTAGAAGATTGATAGGACAAGTTGACTTTCTGAAGTCTAGGTGGCGTCTCTCTTGCAGAAAAGAAAGAATTCATACACATAATTGCATGACTATATAAAAGAATGCATGATAATGATAACATTACAAGTAATTCATGATAACAGTATATCTTATATAATATGGAGCTAAGGTTTTGCATGTATTTTTGTTTCGCGCTATTTTTTTCAACATGTAAAAATCCCCATTTAGTGCACGATTTGTGCAAAAAACTACACATTTTCCAAGAAGTATAAATGTTTAGATATAACTACAGGTTTCGTATTCATTGATGTAGACAATGATTTGGCGACATTTAGCCGGAATGCTGTACTTCAGAGAATCGATGCAATACCGTATTACAAAACGTAGGACCAAACTTTAAAAAAGCAATGTAGGATAATTAGGATATGGAATTCAGATGATTGGCTTGGCTTATTCACGGTTACATTGCTATTGTGTACATTTCACTCCTTGTTTAAGCCGGTGAGTTAGACAATTTCGAGCCTGAGTTAATGCAATATTAATTCTTTCTGCACTTGTGAAACAAAAACTCACTCAGTTTCCTATGTAACCTTGCTGATTTTATTGACAGCCCAGTCCTCGATTTGTTGATCTTGAGGATTTTATATAAACAGGGAACCTGATTTTATTGTCAAATATTCAGCTCGCCTTTGCATAGTTGGGAAGATTTTCTAGTAAGCTGGTTGCTAAGCAAATCAGCAGTAACTGTTGTCTGCAATTTTTAAGTTACATCAACAATCGATCAGAAAATACAAAATAAATGTTTTCCAATTCAAAATTAAAATCGATAATTTTGTAGTTTTAACCTTGATTTGCTACTTTATATAGCTTGCAAGCATCACTTATTTGGATTTATCTTTAAAAACGAAAAATTGGGGGAAAAATCAGCGTATAATCCGAATGAATGAATTTTTTGTTTCAATCCCATCCATCCCAAGGAATTATTTCATACACATATTGATTGACTTGATTGATTAAACCTTCTTCACATCACATTTTTGTCTGTAGTTAACACAGTGAAGGTAATTTGTCAAAATATCAAAACAGTAATTTTATAAAATAATTCTTCACGAGATGCCTGGTCAATATATCACACGAAATGACGAGGGCGAGAATTACCTCATACCCTACAGCATGTATAGCAAATAAAAAAAAAGAATACGTTTATTTGCAACAGCTAAAAACATTAAATATCACAAACGCATCAACAATGCTGAAATAAATACATGAAAAGGGAAGGCACACATGTTTTCCAACTATATATCAACATATAAAATACCTTCTATTGCTAACTATAGCTAATGAACTAACTATACATAGACGATACAGTCATTTTATTTCAACATTCAAAACTTAACTTGTAATGACATGTGGATCTGGTGGATGACTAACCTACCTAACCCTATAACCATATGGTAAAGTATTTAGAATGATTTTTTGACACGCTCAGGCAATATCATCTCCTTGGTCGCATTTAACACAGTAAGTAGTCCATACTTTTTGCCTTTCTTGGAGAAGTATTTGCTCACCACATCATTCTCGTCCCCCAGCAGTGGATGGCGTTCCGAAGTTGTGGGCAACACGTAGTCATTCGCAGACAGGGACACGAAAAAAGCAAAGGGCACGATCCATAGGCAGATCGTGAAATACGCCATCACCTATACAAAAGGTCACAAGCCACATTACATCCCCACCGCTCCTACAATAGACTGGAATATACGAAAATACGAATGATTTTCTCCAACACTCACCTCCATGAAAGAATAGAAATGGGATGTGAAATGCACGAAGGCAAAGTAGTGATTGAGAATAGTGAAAATTACAGTGGCTATGAAGCCTGGCGAACTAACGACAAAGTATGGGAACGTTTTCATCACATACAGATGAGCTACCTGGGCCAGAAGGCCACATATATTGAGTGTGAGTGGGAAATCCTCAAACATGAAGAAGCCCAAGTAGATCAGCAATACGATCTGCAAAAAAAATCCATAATGTTATGTATCGACTACGCGACAATGGAGAGAGGGACAATTTGAAACTGGGCAGAAAAGAAATGTGCTCACCAGTATGATGTTCCTAATGATCTTACTAGCTGCTACTGTATACTCTTCCACTAGTTCTGCTAAATAATACAGACCGGATGCTGCAACAACGGACAATCATCCAGTTTAATAATTATTAATAATACAGCCTGTTGGGAGAAGATTAAAAAAGGTTAAACAAACTTTACCCACGGCTAGAGATGCAAAACAGAATTGCAAGAATACCGCTATCCAACTCAAAATCCAAATGAACCACATTCTGATTTCTGATATACTCGAATTTACTGATCTCGGAAAAGTACCGAATTTTTCGTTTTCTTGCCTGAAAATGTGAACGGGAAAATAATAGTGTATTAGTTTGGTGAGTTTGGTCTTAAAGCTTTCACAAGAGTTACAAAATTGTTATCTCTGTCAATATGATGACCACTTACTTTTTCTACATATGGTGAACAGATAATTTTGTTTTCCGGATGGCACAGCTTACCACAACTAACGAGTTTCTAAAGACTTTCAATTTGACAAGAAGCGATTGTAAAATTAAATTAATGTGTCATGTTGTCGTAGCCGTGAAACTAGGTTTCTTCGAGTTAAAACAAACGAATGGCGCACATTTTCTCTTGATGGGGAATTGGGAACCACTTGCAAACCGCATGCAAGCCGTCCGTGAATTCATTTTTCGTGTATTTCATTTCTTCTAGTTATGGCAAATGCCCAAATTTGAAGGCTTTTGAATGATGATTTTGATGATCAAAATGCAAATGAGGATACCTCATTGTTGAACCCCTGTTCGTTGAGCAAGTAAACAAAGTTTTATTATCTCACTTCATTATCATTCAACATCTGGTGACAAATATCACACACATTTTGAACCAATTCATTTTCATTCATCATTCATGACTTCATGAAAAATAAAGTATCAGCAAATACACTGACAGTTTTTGGAAAATTATTTACAGTTTGGCCCAATCCTTCTCACAATGTACACAATCTTAACAAAAATAGGCACGAAAAAATAAGGGAGTGCAATGAATCTCTATGTTTTAGTTTTGGGGGGCTTGAGGAATCCAATATTTCGTAGTTTCCTAACAATTAATGGTGTGGCAGTCAACGTGATTGTGATTCGGACGGGAGCAAAAACTTTATGGACCGCGTAGGCGATCACAAATGTGCTCGCCCCTTGTGTGATCCCACTCTCCAGTATGGATTCCCCCACTCCCATACTTCTTAGCACTTGCACCATGTCCAGGCCACTGTAAAACACGCACATTGATCATTTACATCATCAAATCTAACCAAAAGTAATATCATTTCCTACCCTGTGAATGTGAGAAGTGAGACTCATCCACATTCATATATCTTAATTTGTTGAATCTGAATGTGTTCAAGCGGAATGGAAAAAAAATTCATTACACCGCACCGCATCTCGCACTTCTAATTATAGTCTCTAAATTCTACTCATAACCTGCTCGCAATAATGCTACACGTATGTACGGATAACAACTGTATAGTATAGCTAATCCTTTGCAACTGAAACCGAATTTCGGTATAACAAAATTCCCTTGGAATAAATTTACCTGGAAACGAGGAGATAGGACAGTCCCAGAGAGCATAATGACATGGTCACATGAAAGACGATCACAGTGGCCCCGTAGTCTTTGACCGCCCTTTTCAATTTCTCGGCTCGGCTCAACTCCCGGGTTTCTGCTGGTGGGGACTCAGCTCCGGATTCCTTCCCTTTTCCATCATTATCATTAATACTGTCTTGAGTGGCTTTGGGCTTCTCAACACCGGCATTGGTTTGTACGCTTCTGTTTGCCATTCTGAATGATATTCCATAATAATAGTGGAAGGATTCTTGTTTCGCAAACGCTAAATAAGGGTTCACATATCATTAGCATTTAACATTGTAATTTCAAACAGTACTCTATGAAGGCTATAAATTGTTGAAATGTATAGGAAGGTAGGCTGACCACATGAGATGGGGGCAAGCACAAAATGATTGTTGTAGCAAATGGGGCGAATTATTGATTCTGATTGTGCGATTCTCCTCAAGATGGAATGTGCTGACTTGGAAATTTGCATCGTTTAGCTGTGAATTGAGTAATGAGTAGTTTGGTTAGTTTAGCTTAGCTCATAATTTGCATACACGATGAAAATGATGAAAATGATTTGTCAACGGCCCATGCATTATATATGATACGTACCAGCGGATCCTACATGTAGTGAGCATGAGCACCACCTGATTATGTGAAACTTATCACACAAAAATTTTTAACAGGCTGGAACCAAGATTATTTTTAATGAGTGTTTACTGACTGTGACTTGAAGTGTGCACAAGCTGTATACTAAATGAGCAAAGTTTATCAACAATGAACATATAATAAAAAAACTAGTCAAAAGTGATTGAAAAGAATTTGAAGAGTTTTTGATTCAAGGACGGCTCACCCTCTCTTCTCTATGCCCGTAGATTCACTTGAGTGCAGACAATTGTCACCTCTATTCCGCATAATACGGAAGATATATGCATATATATTCTTCATATGCCCCAACTGGGAACTGATATTTCTGCTGTCTAAAAAAAATTGCTGGATCGTACAGCCAAATATCTTCATATCCATGTGAAACAATGCCGAGCCGAGAGTACAATATAATAGATTAATAACTCCTTTTTCTCTTAAACCAATGTACTAACTAACTTATGTGAACTCTTTTACATGCGATTGATGCACATGGAATGTATATATGATGAAATCCGTCCCTTCGCTTGTTTGAAACTAGTCTTTCGCAATCTCAATTTTCATAAATATGTACATGTGTAAACAATTTAGTGGGCTAAGTAGTTATCGTTAGTTAGTTATTTTGAACAGAGAAAAAAGTATACATTTTCATTCCCCGTGAATGTAAAGTTTTGTGAAAGTGGTTGCAAAAAAACGGCTCAATTAAGGATAAAGAAGCAGAAGCCAAAGATGGGCATGACGAAGGGAGGAAGGACAAAAGTGAGCGTTTTTTTTAGTAAACGGAGATTCCCAACTAACTCTAAAACTAACCAACTAATACAGAGGCCGTGTAGGGGTATGCCCTGCGTTTACACACACACACACACATGCGGGCTCCGTTGTAATGAGAGAATAGAGCAGAAATTGCTCACTCTCTCTCTTTCTTTTTTACCTTATTCTTATTTAGGCAAAGGCATAGGCATGATGGCAGCAATGTACTAACAGGAATTTTACCCGTAGCTTCTTCAAACTAAATTACATGAATTTGTTTTCGGGTTTAGTTCGGTAGGTTTGCTTTCCAGCGTGCCAATGAGATGAGAAAGCCTGGCAATGAGGCCTAGTATGCATAACTCGAGTGAGCCAGTTAGTTAGAAACCATGGGTAAAGCCTACATTGTACTTGTGTTGTGTGCGTATGTGCGAGTAAAAATGAGCTCCACAGTCCACACTCCATATTCACAAATTATTGGCAAATGCGTCCTTTTTCTTTTCCTTAGCATAGCTCCAGTTTAGAACTGGGTATCTGAATCCCCAATTCTTGACTGTGTGTGACCGTGTATTCCATTCTGAGACCCAAAAAAGAGCTTCTATATACGACGCGGGTTTAACTAACTAACCAACTGAGAGAAGGAGGCTGTATGCGTGTTGTTCGTTTAAAATAGAAAAGGATGCAGAAAAATGTAATGTTTATAATAGTTAGCTGATGGTGTGTGCAGGGTGAACATGAGAATTCACTTGAAATGAGTCAAGTCAAATTATAACAGTTTTGAGTTTTCTAATGCTAACTACAACAGTACAGATCTCCCTCACCGTCAGTTAGTATATGCATTGCGTCCATCATTTTCAAATGCTTTATCCCATTTGTCCTTTATTAGTGTCAGTTAGTTTTCCCGATCCATTTCGCAATATTACAATGGTCTGCGTCTCTATAGTTACACAATCTCAAACGACAGGAGTAGACTATGTCTTAAGACGGCACAAAATGTTTTCCGGGTCCGAAGGAGAAGAATATAGTAGGAATCAGGTTCTACAGCGTCATCATTCATGATAGGTGCTGATTTTTTAACTTGACAAAGACTCGCTAACTAACTACATATAGATAAATACATAGTCTCAGCGGATATGAGAATGTGTCTACATCTCACTCTCACTCAGTTGTGTCTATAGTCAGAGACATTGGGGATTTGAAATTATAACTGCAGGCCGACCCAGACACTAACTTACCAAAGTCACCATCCATATCAGCCAAATAAATACTATATAGGTTACCTATAGGTAACTTTCTAGTAACTAAAAGTATTGCGAATTCTGGGCATTTTTATCCAAACTGTTACAGTCATCATATTGGTTTACTCTTTTGGGAAACATGACGGGGCAACGAAAAAGAACAGAAGATCTAGCTATACTAACTATTAGAGAATTGTACTTACACTCCGCACATAAAAAAATGTACATTTTTTCAGTAACTACTATATAGAACTACTTTAGAATCTAGAATATACCGTTTCCACACCCGTTTACAATATAAGACACTCATTGAATAGTTCTCAGGATATTACAACTGTTTAAATGGAAGCCATTTTGTTTACCCTTATGCTCACAGCTCTGTTGCTCGTCAAGCCACTGTATGTAGAAATGGAAAAATGAGACCACTGACTGCCCATGTATTAGCTCTGGTTAGTTAGTAACTAAAGTTTGCATCTGATGTGATTTTCCCAAGTTAGTTAGAGTCAGCTAGGAATGCGAAAGTTAGTTCGGGGGACATTGAATTTGAGGCCACGATATTTTTGCCTCTAACGAACTGTTAGTCACAAAGCACATATAGGAGCTTGGCCCCTAACCAATCATAGTATGCAGTCAATTCTTCTATGGTGAGTTACCCGGGTAGAATGCATGTGAGCATAATACGTTGGGATAAATTATTGTCTTGCTGTTAGTTAGCGCTTTAGAGCCACACACACACACACAAAGGCTGACTACACGGGCAGTTAACTGTGCGGTAGAAAAGTTAGTTAGCATGGGATGAGATGGATTTTTGTGTCTGGGACGTGTGCTTGGATGATCATATTTGGAAATGTTTCTAAAAAAAGATCGGGGGGTGGTTTTGGCACAGAGTATTTGGGTCGGGTGGATTGGCGTGAGCCTCTCAAATACTGCTCCACTCCACAGCTCCTCAGTCTTCCTTCCTCTTCCACACAAATCGCTCGCTTGCTCGTCTTTTTGGTCTTTTTCTTCCGACTCTCAATTGTTCTCCAGGAGCTCAGTTCCACAACAATGGTAAGTTATTTTTCACAACAGTCCCCTCTAGTCCTCCACATAGTTAGTCAGTACCCGCTCCTTCCTTTTTCACTCATAGTCAGTCAACAATAGTGTGACATACTTTATGACAACTGGTGAAATTTTGTTGTGAAATCAAAAGTCGACTTCAAAAAACTTACAGTGCGTATATGGCTCCAATTGTGTAAACACGTAGTCAACATTTCTAAAAGTTCCCAGGTCCGAACACAAGCGTGGAATACAGCACAAGTCAATTAGTTAGTTTAGTTATTGTTTCAAATCAAACCCATTTAAAGGACCGTATTGGAGGAAACGTCAGAAAAATCCAAATGACATCACATCTTGACCAGAGATTTTGGAAATAATAAAGGACATTGATCAAATGGCAGAGAAAAAGAAGACTACATTTGAAGAGCAGGAACAACAATAAGGAATTAATTTGGAGACAATCATGGGAACATGTATACGAACGAGACAAGGGAGTGTGAGTAACAGGGGAGCAACTATACCTTCTAAAAGCCTATTTGGCGGGATGCCAGAACGGGTGCCAATAATACTTGTTGCATAGGAAAAAAAAGAGGATAGGAATGCCAAGGATTGGAAAAAACGGAGCCCATAATCCTGTATTTTTAGAATCTACATACTACATGAGCACAGTGTTATGGTGGGTGCTACGTTTACTAGCTAACTCTCATTATTGAGAGAAAAGTGAAAAACTATGAGAGCACCATAGAAGTAGATTACTATATAACACTAGAAGACTTGCTTCCTTCATTTCTTGTAGCCACATTTTTTTCAATGTGTGTCTATGATCCTCATATGTTCAAGTCCAATCAAATATACATAGTTAGATCTGCGATCTTCCTTCGTATTCGCATCCGCCAAAAACTCGGCAGAGATGGCGTGCCACTCATGCAAAAATTTTACGGAATTTTCTGATACCATAGAAGTAGATTTACTCACCACACAACACATACTGGCTACACAGATTCTACATGTATTAGATCAGAGGAGCGGGGCTTTGGAGAGCACCAATGGATTCCAGAATAGATTTTAGTATGCACTGACTAACTGGCTGACTGAGAGCGAATTTTCACATTCCTCTGCACATGCATTTTATTTGGTGGTGAGTGGAGCAGGTAAGAACGTTTGTATGAGGTTTGATGGACTATGATTTTTTGTGATCATTCCACAGGCTGATGATAAGAAAGTAAAGAAGACCAAAAAGAAGAAGGAGGACGAAGCCCCAGCAGCCGAGGCTGCTCCCGCGGCAGCCGAGCCTGCCGCAGAGGCCCCAAAACGAGCCAGCACACGAGAATCCAAGAAAGCTAAGCGATCGGGCTCCAATGTCTTCTCCATGTTCTCACAAAGGCAAGTCGCCGAGTTTAAAGAGGTGAGGAAATCATGTATACAACGCTTATTGTCAAAAAAAACGGCACAAAAAACACTTTTAGAAACCGTTCATTATTTTAGAAGGAATTTTTTAATAACTTTTCATTAACAATTGTATATTGCGTCGAATTGTTTATGGCAAACGCGAGTTGACTCCCAGGATGTTTGAAGCCGACTAAATTTTTCCGGTGGTTTTCTAGGCTTTCGGCATGATGGACGCAGACAAAGATGGTATCATTGGCAAAAACGACTTGAGACAAACGTACGATGCGTTGGGCCGCATGGTCAGTGACAAGGAGTTGGACGAACTGATAGGAGAAGCTCCAGGTCCCCTCAACTTCACCTGCCTCCTCACACTATTCGCCAATCGCATGTCCGGCACTGCAGACGAAGACGATGTGGTCATCAACGCCTTCAAGTCCTTTGATGAGGCAGGCAAAATCGATTCAGAAAAGTGAGTTGGAACCATGCAAACCATGCGTTCAAAGGTGGCGCTATAAGAATTAATGCTTTACAAGTTTATAATTGACTGTCTTTTCAAATTGTCAGATTGCGCCACGCTTTGATGACATTTGGAGACAAATTCTCAGCTAACGAAGTTGACGATGCATTCGACCAGTTCACGATTGATGGGTCAGGCAAGATTGAGACCGCAAAATTGATCGCTCTGTTGACCGCCTCTGCGGAAGAAGAAGAGGCCGAGTAGAGTTTAAATCCAAACACACAAAAAACTTGTTAATATTCATCCGTGTAATTGAAATACATTACAGCCTATTACAGTCTATTACAATACTTACTTACTTACTTACTACTACCACTTATGTGCTATTCAATTCTGACTCCATATCCTCCGTGATTCGACTATAAATATACGACATCTCCAATTCATGTGTAACCCAAATTATTCCCCTGCTAATCATATCCATGATATCCATGATATATGACATCATATGATATCCAAAAACAATCCATCCAACTAAACACAGAAGGCACGGTGGTTATAATTAGTGACAGTGTGGTCTCCCATCCCATATTTAAAACGGTCTAAATAAGACAACATTGTCTAAGTAAGCTCAAGAAACGTGGGTTCTAAAAGTTGGTTACCTCACTATCAAGGTGGATTCGTTTCGCCATGATGATGATGATGATGATGATGATGAAAACACACAGCGGATCCGTGATTCACAAAAGCACATGCATAATTATTATCATACCACCAGGAGGGTTGTATATTGTTAGTTAGTTTGGTTAGCTAATTATAGTTATAGGAAGGGATAGTGATTGCTGAAGTTAGTTAGTTTTTGATTGTTCTTGAATGTGAACTATTCTACATTATATAGCTGACTATACTCCAAGTTATTATTGCTAACTAATGTACTGTGACTGTCTTGTAAGTTAACTTCGGAAGCCATTCTTTTTTCTCCAGTCAATTGAATAAATAAAGGGAGGTCATCCCCAGTGTATATAAAACAGTTTAATTTTCCACAATTGCCGGAAAATTCGCCATGTTCAGGATTGAAACATTATTTGGATACAAAGGTAACTATGGGGCCAACAAAGACAGAAGTGGTCCACCTGATCGGCGTGTGCAAGTTCAGGAGAATTTGCTCAATGAGACCAAAAACTTAATGCTAAATCTATATTGAGTACTTTGATTCTAAACGGCAAATGTGCGGTGTACTTGCGTGCTTCAGCGAGCGTGCTTCTGTTACAAGGATCCTGATTGGTCCATTCAAGTACACAGCTATACACGCAAAGTACACAAGCACGAGCTATATTCAGGTGAGCCCCAAGAGTGTACTGCTACAGTAGTTTGCAGCATGAGACTCCGAGCACGCTACTTTAAAACCAGACGTAATGTCTGTCTGTCACGCTGGCCGTCCTCATCTTCTATGGTACATGACACACGATAACTCTTGGAAGAATTGACGCATGTAAAAGAATTTTGTGTGCATGTTCTCTTGGTCAAGTTTAAGAACGAGTTTGTTCATGGGCAAAATCTGAATTTTCTTTTGCTCACAGCAAGGTCACAAATGTCGAAAACCATGTTTTTTAAGTTAATCAGTTATTATTATGCGTGGAAACGAAGGAATAAGAACCAACCCGCTCGAATGAATTGATGTAATGGCTGGGTAAGCAACTATTTGATGACAAAATGATAACCAAGCCCGATATATTTGATAGTACTGACTGATTGAAAATCAAAGAGCTTAACGATTAAAAATTAAAGAGATTTAACTTATAGATACTGATTTTGAATGTCTTTTTTTTCGGGGAAAAGTATTTTAACTTTTTACGTACCTTTGATGCTTTAGCTTTACCAGGAATACATTCATTATTCATAAGCTAAAGATAAATCTGCGTATTATTCAAAGAGGACAAAAAATTGAGCACACTTGATTAATTGAATGGACTGGGACGTTGTATAATGTTAAATCACCGACTATGATTTAAGATTCTAAACTTGTGTGGGTACCGAATGTTTGTTTGTGACTCTATTTTTGCATTTGCACCCAGCCAAATCAAACAGTATAGATGCATGGAAAATGTTAATTAGCAAGAAATGCAGAAGACATTGTTTTGCAAGTGATTTACGCTTCAAGTCAATATATAGTCAGTTTAGTATGAACTTGATAATTAATATATGAATTCCAAAAGAAATGTCAATCAAAATTTTGTGCACATAGAAGTGGGACCCACATGACTATAATTAGCTCAGTGGGCTCACAGTTCAGTGTGGGTTTGAAAATGATGATGAAACTTGCACTGCACATTATGGGCCTCTACTAATTGGGAACCCTACTTATCCGGACTAGTGAAGTTGGGTGAAAGTGAAGAAAAAATATTAACTTCCTTTTGTCTTATTTAGTCAACATACGGTGCAAATGCCACCCAACTGAATGATGAAGACAGGAATTACATGAATTTCTTTTTATTGAATAGAAATTTACATACAGACAGACAAATGTACAGACAGTACCTTACAATACAGATATATCATATTAAATTCATTTCAAACTAGGAAACTAATCCCGAATCTTCACACACATAAAACAATGCAATTTGGACTAACCTCATTCCACTCGAATTGTATATATATTACT
>Ga0210040_10004980_pt1 | contig 17077 bp, 12 predicted proteins | sample CryGeyCG12114_NA_FD_185462 | JGI IMG/M metagenome (GOLD analysis project Ga0210040, IMG submission 185462) | Groundwater microbial communities from aquifer - Crystal Geyser CG19_WC_8/21/14_NA (SPAdes) (version 2) | ecosystem: Environmental > Aquatic > Deep subsurface > Groundwater | place: USA... | reverse complement strand
GTTCCACCAAATCGCATTATAGATATGATGGAACAAGGGTCTTTTTCACTTTCGCTGAGCAGATAAAAAGTCGGGAAAAATGAGATCACATAGGAAGGAAATATTCGACATGGCCGACACAATGGTAGAAATTCTATTTGTTCACAATCAATGTATGACTTGTTGTCACTTTACCGAAAATGCTCACGTTAAGCAAAGTGACTCTCAAAGATATGTTCAAACTACACTCACACTCACTACCTATTACTTGCTAGATTCAGTTGACGGATCATTGAACAAAGTGCGATCATGGATTGCGTGAGAGTTGACTATAACTTTGGGTGCACCCAGTGTTTTTAGGGCTTCCCAAAAACACAATAAGTGATTCCTATACCCCCATTTTACATGACTCAATTCACACACATTGATTCTTTTGATTGTATCATTCTGACAAGGGTGAGAGAGTGTCTTATAGCTAGCAAACAAGATCCTACTCATGCCGATAAATCTAAAACGGTAAACTTTCATCCTGACACCTCTATACTTACCGCGTCAACTTTCCACTTGTACTCAAAACTGAAACGAAAAAAATCCTGCATAAAGTATTTTTTGCCACCTTGCAAAACTTTTGTTGTTGACAACCAAAAGTCAGTGATAATCATTCACTAGCAAATATTTCCCTACAATAGATTCCAGAAAAGTAATCTTTACAGCCAACTTTCTCCCTAGCAATTACTCGTTTTTCCTTTAGTTACCCATCTTATTACATTCTTTTCATCCGGGCACAAAAAAGAGCTTAAAAATCTCATTCGCACGAGGTGAAAAGGGACTTAAAACTCGTATGGTACATTCTATATATAGTCATCATACGCACTGACTGCACACACACATACATTTATTTAACAGTGAAAAGAATTCTCGTCTCCGTTGGTACAACGAGGGGAGCTAAAGAAAAGAGTCTTGCACTTCCCAGCCCGTTTTTTCCTACGCATTTATGTGTGTGTGTGTGCAGTAACTAACTATGTATGTGTGTACGTAACATGCACAATGCAACGGAGAAAGTGAGCCCAACAAAAGAAAAAGGGCCGTTTATCTTAGACGAGCAAAGCGTGTCGTTGACATGGATGGTGTTCTTTGCGACTCACTTCCGCATCTACTTTCTAACTAATGCTATACTATTCTTGAACTCTAGTGGGAATCAATCTTGAGCCACAAATGAAACTGACTTTGTACAGAGAAAAAAAAACTATCAGGAAACGATCAAAAAATACTTTTTTTCTCTCCTGTATAACTCGACCGTAGTATATGCTCAATACATACAATATAATAAGTTGGTTGCACCAAATTGATTGACCAAGAGAGAAGAAACCATAGAGGAAGTAAAGTAACTAAGTATGGTTACATTTTTTTCTTACTACTGTCACCATCAGAGAACGCCTCGTTTCACTCACTCAATAGGGCGCTAAACTCCATCAATATTGTCTCAGCCCGAATTTGAGTGGACAAGCGCAAAAATCGAGCCAGTTTATTATGATGGAAGACATGGTTGACCACACTTTGTCCCTATGGTGGTTTTTTGTCACACAAAAGCAAAAGAAAAATTGTGCTCGAGCTCATTAGAGGGAAGTGGATGTGTGTGAGTTATAATGAGGCATTTTGTGTTTTTTTTCCTAATAGTTGGTGAAACAAAGGAAAATGCCCAATTTGCTAATATCATATTACGCAGTCAGCAAATCAAACAATATAGAAATAATTGAAACGTTCTATTGTTATTATTATTATTTTCACTTTGAAATACACTACGTTTTGGGACTATTGAACTAGCAAACTGTGTCGACAAACTGAAAACCATAACCAGATGTGTACTTTATTAAAATCAGGAACGGACATGCGTCTGCTTGCTCAGTATATTTAAAACAACACAACCGCATCTGGTACACGGTAGTTTAATTTAGTAAACATGGAATGAATGCGGGCACAATATATTTCGCAACCGAATTGAAATTCTACTAAGCGAACTGGACACTGCACAAACCAAGTGAAATAAATCAGGCAAGAGCGTACACTCGAATAATTGAGAACTATACGGATATTTTCAAGAGTTATGAAAACTACACAAAAGCTCAGGGTAGAATTTCGTTATATTTATTATTTCCTGTACCACTCTTCATTTTCTATCAGAGAGAAAGTATACGCTATAAAATAAATTGAATCTTTTTTTTACAAAGCCCATGTATCAAATGAAGGTGGGCTCTAGCTTTACTCATGTGAAACCGTCTGCTCGGATACAATATTTTACCTTCTAGTTCAATCTCAGTTACTGTAATAATTCAATTGCTGTAAGCTTTACTAAAAAGTTATGTCTGTGATCTCAACGAGTAATGTAGAGTGGGCAAAGCTTCTTACTATGTATAAATCATAAAAATTTCGCCACAGTATGAACAAAATCTTAGTAAAAGTTTAAACTTATGGAACTAAAACTCCCCAAAAAACTAACTGCATAAAAAAATTACCTAGCATTCAAAAATGATCAAACGACCTCAATATGCCATGCCAAACAAATAAAAAGCAATTTTCATATGCAACCTACTCATTTTCAATATACCACAAAAACTGATCCCCGGAAGGATAAAATTGGTATGATGAAAAGAGACGATCCCAGAAAAGAGAAGCCAATATCATCAATATTGCTATTGTGTGAACCTTGAAGGGAAAAAGACATTATCTGATCCGTACTAGCGGCTTTGCTCAACACAAATACATAATTCCATACATTTCTCTTCTTGCATCATCCACATCCCCCACACACAATACATAATTTTAATTTTCTGCACCGCAGAGCTTGAAAAGAGTGAAAGCAAATATAGAATCAAAGTAAGAAAGGTGACTCTCTATATTGAAAACGGAAACTACCCTAAAGGGACAAATATTGGACCACCTCTATCAATATGCTATTTATTTACTATCCTGTTCCAGAAAATGCTGACAATAGATTTCTAACTTCAAGATTAGAAAAATCATATCCTCTTTCCATCCATATCCATTTTTTTGCAAGTTAGGCTAAAAATCCTTAAGTAAATAGTAAATCATACATCCTTCATATCACCCAACCTACAAAATTTTTTCCATATTCATCAAGATGGTACAAGGCAGGCATGCTATATATTTAAAACTTTAGTCGTTCACTTTTCCCTACTGTAAAGCTATCCACACCGATTTTATGCAAATGCATCAGAAATGTACAACGTATACGACTAAACGAAAACTGTCAAAACCTTTCTTCCACAGTCCCCTTGTCCGTTGGTAGCGTAATAATAGGAAGCGCTGGAGCGTTTTCACGCAGCCAAGACTTTTCCTTTTACTCATTCAACCATCATGATCATCATCACAAGAAGATCTAACTAAATGGCCTTTCCATGTCATCTTTTTGGTCTTCCATCTCCCTATTACTTTTGTTTTTTCCTTGTCTTGTCCCCTAAGTTGATACACACTCTGTATCAAAGGGCTTATAATTAAGACCTTTGACGAGGAATTCTTAACCAACCAAGAGAGGGTAGATTCTCAGGCAGCAACCAAAGACATTCCTCTTCTGTCTCAAAGACAATTCAACCACTCATTTCATAATGTGTGCTGCTGGACCAGTTCATAATAATAAATGAACCTTTAAGCCTCTCTCCACCATAAAATGAAGAGTCAAGGAAATGCCTGTGTTTCTACCAATTAGAATATAAGCCTTCTCCAAATGGTTCGTACGTGATTCTCTCTTTCAAAATTATGGGGATTCTACAACACCAAATGGAATCATGATGATGATATTACTGACTATGTAGGAGTATGGAATGCTCTGTATACTAACTCACTCTGTTCATTTCATGACTCGGTGGTGACAAAAAGATTTGCCAGTACTTTCTCTAACTGAAAAAAATGAGCATTTTTTACACCTGCTGAGTTCCGTCACGCTCCAACTGTATGCTTAGGTTTGTGAAATTTTTGAAAACGGATCGTAAAACAGCAGGAAGGAAAAAATATCGTAAAAATAGTATGAAAAAAAGAGGAAGTGTTCCGAAAAAACTTTTATGGATGGGAACGGTTGCATGCAAACATCATAAATGTAAAAATAAGATCTCTATAGATAGTGAGAGAGTAGGAGTATAGTATGCATGAGATAAATTTTTGTCCCTTTTGTTGAGATGAAGAATAATAGGAAAATTTCAATTACCTTGGTCACTAGAGTGTGAGGTTGGTTCCAGATGGTTGTTCGAAACATGTTCTTTTATTTCATTTCCAGGGATGGGTACTGCCAGTGGATCTGGAATTAAGATTAACAATTGAGAGCTTAAGTAAGTGAGTTTACTCCCATTATGATATCATGGAGGTAGTGAAGAAAACTACAAGAAAATTGCACAAAGCATTTATTATTGACTTAGGAGACCTATCTAGTTGTGGCAGATTCTCATTTCATGCAATCAAAGAAGCCAAGTCCACTCAACGTGTGTCTGTCTCTGGAGAATACTCCGTGTTTTCAAGTGGCAGACAGAACATGCTTTTTTGGGATGCCGTTTACACGAGTATTAAAACTACGGCAACTTATCTGAATGCTATCATTGATTAAAAATGAGAAATGAGACAACAAATTATGCAAGTAACTATCTTAACCAAGCAACCTTGCAATTTACTCATTCTACTCTTTAAATTTGAGCTAGACTGGGCGCTCATCTAAATCAGCTTCAAAATCAGAGCAAAGTACATTAAAATTATTGCTCGGCGTCTATTTCGCCCAAAACGGAACTTTCCACTTCTGGCTTCGAAACCAAACAAATAAATACAGGACTTATCTCCAGTCCTATACCATGGTTATGCACTATTGTTGTTGTTCTTGCAAGAAAAATAAATTGGAATTGTGTCTTTCCCTTCAGGTGAAATGGAGGACAAGATAGATATAACCACGTCTAATCTGTTTGGCCTCTCTCTGGGATTTGGTTAGTTGTGAACACAATTCTGTTGTCATACTCTTAGTTTCCCATTATCTCGTATTTCTTCTTTTTTATATGTTGCGTACTTTTTTAGACACTAAAGGCAATAAAACTTTCATTTCTATGGAATGAGAGTTCACGTAAAGAGCGGTTTTCAGACAAAATTATAACGCATTCTACTTTCTTTGTATTCGCAGGAGTGCGAGCAATGAAACTAAAACCTGAATTGATATACATAAATATGTGATTGCATATTTAGTTGCCATTACTAAGAACACCCTAATCCAGAATTTTTTATAATCTTCATATCTAAATAATCTGCCTTTTAATGTGCAGTGCACCCATGATACAAATATTGAAAAAATATCATCGTTTCAACTAACGGAATCCAAATGGGGATGAATTCAATCACGTGTGAAACTTACAATCTCCATAGAACAAGCCTCGGCATTCCCCTCTAAAGGAAAATAAAAAAAGAAAGCAAGAAATTCATGAAATTCAAAAAACTAGCACTTCCCTCTCCCATTCTAAATCAAACCAATGGAGTGGAACAGATCCACAATATCTAAAACATAACCACTACATGCTTTCACTACACAAACTAAAAGTACCCAAAAAATAGTAATCTTTTTTCACTCCTGAACCATTTATCAGTCCCAAATGAACGTATAAATGTCATCAAACGAGAACATTTATTTCCACATGCTTTCATAATAACAACCATTAATAACTACTGCGACTCCTACATTCACTTTTTGAATTCATTCATTTTTCCACGTTATTCCTCCCATCCTCGAAAGTTAAACAAACTGTAATGATCTCCCATTTAATGCAGTCCGGTGTGCCTCACTGACTTTTGCAACTTGTGAATCCCTCCCATGAAATACAAAAACTTTTGTGTGTAGCGCATCATTTGTTTATGTCTAAAAGAGCCAAGTATCTTTCATTTGAACCGGAAGAAAGAGCTAAGACTACACAAAATATATGACTTGAGCTTCAAATACAAGTTCTCATCATAGCCTAAGCTCCATCTTGTTCTTTACAATCTTTAGTTTCCTTCCGTTCACCAAAGAATGACGGTGGCTTTTGTTACTTTCCTTAGTAATTAAAGTCTACAAGGAACATCAAAAACTTTCACGCACTAACTAATACTAATATCCAGTACACAGCAAATGAAACTATCCTAAACTCTATATCAGAACACCACTACCCTTAAATGGCAATAATATGAACACAACGAGTCTAAACAAACAGCCAGTGAACAGTGTGATACCAAAGAAGGACAACCAAATGGGATGGAAACTATATATACACAAAATCTATCTATTTGTCTCTGGCTGTGAAGATAATCAGTACAGATGCTTTCCTGCATAATGTGTGCATCCCTTTTCTGCCTTCATTATAATTGCACTTATTCAAGAGGCATTTAACAAACACAAACTATACAGTTTTCTTTGGTTCCGTTCTAATTACTTTTGCAGTCAGTTGGAGGGAAATTGGTGAAACAAGACAAATAATTACGTTCCAAGTTCCCACTATTCTTCCTATATTCATTTCCAAGATGTGCAGTAAGCAAGCAAGATGGAACATTCTATGTAGCTAGCTACAAGAAGAAAATGAATGCCACAATGCCGAGTATCTTTCAATAACCCAAGCAAATTCTTATCATGTAGCTCGCACGAGACAACGAAAAGTTATACCTGAACAAGTGCAATTTTTAGTAGCTGTATTTCTTCCGAAACAGGGACGACCACCGTTAGCCGGTGGAGGACTTGTGCACGTCCGATACTTATGTTGATTGCAATTTTCGTCACATGCTGTCCAAGAAGTCCAAGGAGACCATCCGCCATCAATTGCTGAAAAAAAAGAATCTAATATGAGGGAAAATTGGGATTCCACGTCCCACTAAATTGCATCCCACACAAAGGCTGTTGATACTTTCTGTACCGTATATTTACCTCACGTGTGTGTTTAGGATAAGTAGAAAATAAATGAGTTTAAAAAGCTAGGCGGACACTTTTAACACATGGAAATAAAAGAACTAACTATTTAAACATTTTTGTTTCGCCCCTTATAGAGTAAATGTGTGCTTTGGTAATTACACCATATGCAAACTTTTACAGTTACTAACTAAGTAGGAAATATTGAACACAAACTGCACCATGTGTGGGTTGAAATCTCACAACTTCTCTTAAGTCATATTTTTTCCATGCTGTACAATATTTAGATTTTCTCTACATGTTTCTCAGCACAACTACTTTACTCCTGCCATGTTATTAAGTGCTTATCTGTTCCTGATTTATACTTGCGTACTCGAGGAGCGGAAGGAAGTAGCACTTACTTTAACTTTCTCACTTCATCTTTTCTTTCCAAACGCACAGTGCACAAGTTTGTATCTATTTAAAATGCGTACACAAGTCTGTTTATCCTCCATTTAACGAAGCGAAACTACTCCTTTTAGCTTACTTACTAACTAACTAACGCATTAGCACACACAAACTTGTGTCAATGGCTGCAAGAAAAATCTGCTGCCTCTACGACTACTGACTGACATGGCATGCCACCATACTTAAAACCATTAGCAAGTAACTAACTGCTCATTTATAAATGCATCCAGTGCATTTGTTAATAATTCCTGTTATTCTCATCAATAAGAATCTGTTGTGAATAAATCCCTGTCACAAACCGAACTGTAGTAACTAACTAACTTGAGCTAGTCAAATAAATAAATAGTTGTAAACCAGTTGCATCTACATAAATTCGTTTACTTTACTAATAACATATCGCATTCATCCCCAAGGAGGTAAATGCCAATGATAGTTTAATTGGACCAATATTTCACCGTCACACTCGATTCGAAGGAAATGCCAAAACTTGCCTGCTGCATGCATAACATATACGTTTGCTGCTATGTACGTGGGGTAGAAAACATTATTCTTCAAGAATACTACACGTAGTCTAGTACGCATTCTACATTAGGTGAAGCAACACGGATAAAGAAATCCCTTGCTCCTAAGAAAACGAATGTGATCCTATTTCCGTATATATTCCCTTTATCACATCACATTATCCAAGAGTCCTGAATCTTCTTATGCATGTAGAATGTAGGCACCAAAATAACAAAAAGTGTGAAGGAGGAGAAGCATAAGCATAAACTATTTACAAAAAACAGCTCACTCCATTCAAAATATATGGGCTACAAATGTACACGTGAGGCGTCACAGGAAAACTACTTTCTCCTGCTACAAGGTAAGTAAATGATGTCTGTAGAGTGAGACTCAGAAGGAAAGATGAACTCTTGGATTAATATTTGATATGTGAGCAATAACTTCTCGTACATAAGAATTAAATAATAATCAATCTTTTGTAACTTTCAAAACCAACGGAGGAGCCATGTAGTCGCTAAATACAATCAATTATTTATTTGTAGTACACGTTAAGTTAACAAACGAACAAACCAAACTAACTACTTTTCCACACAGTATTTATGGCGAGGCTCAGTTTAGAACAAAGTGCGTACTAGTAGTGTACTACTTAAGTTTTCAATACAAACTGTGTCATTGGAACCTTTTTTTTCTGCGTGCATGCATACATGTGTGCATATTATTATGCGACATAGTACCTGAACGAACCCAAAAACATGTTTTGAATTCACTTTCTTTCACCTCCTGAGCCTTCTATTTTCAATGCTGTTGGCATATCAACAAACATGTCTTTTCAAACACTCAAGATATTCCAAACTTACTTCAACTGGAACCTATACCTGAGCACTCTAACAATATACGTGATGAGCTTATTTTCGAAAACATACGGACACAAAAGCGAGCACTGTATAATCAGTCTGATGACAATAATACCTACAGTAGTTTTATTATTATACAAACTCATTGAATTTTCAACCCACGTACACCGAAATTGTCACCCAACACACTACAGGACACTATACAATCCCACTTTCTACAAGTATCTAATAATAATAATAATAGCAAGCTGTAGCACACGTAACAACATCATTATTCCCAAATTCAAACACAATGTAAGTGATGTTTTTGCATGCAAATTGCATAGTAGTGAGTGAGTACAGTACACATGATAGAAGCACCCATAGAATCCAATGCTCAACAATGCGCTACCATCTTTACATTAGTATTTATATCGTTCCGTAAGGGAATGACAGTATGACAGTTGTACGTTCGCAGTATGCAAGTAAGTAGCACCATCCCCAGTACACAAAAAGAGCCTGAAAAACAAAAATAACTACACTGTTTGCTCAAGTGGAATACTCACTGACTGGCTAGTATTTAAGCAGCTTGTACGCGGAAAATCACATAATACGAAATTAAAAGGCTCTCACTTACATTTACCAAACACAGAACACCCTCACTGCTCAGAATAGGGAACCACCCTAACAAGGTACAACCATCATGACTCGTTGACAATAATTTCTTCTCCCCTTTTTGCATTCCTTATCGTCCTATATATCCATAGGTTTTTTAACCTTACGGGAAACCCCCTTGTTCCATAGATTGTCAAATTGAATAAGTGAGCACTCAAATATGAAACGAATGCGAACGCTAACAGAGGACGTTTATACTGATTTACCATCGTTAGAAGTGATTTGGAGAGTATTGAATTGCAAAGTTATGTTGGGGAAAGTTATTTAGCAAACTATTGTCAATACTTTGCACTAAATGTGTGAGACCTAAAAGTCATGTGGTAATGAAAAACGCTTTCACATGCTGTCAAGTGCAAGCACAGTACTAACTAACTCTGGGTACTTTGAAAAATTACACAGCCGCTGCCTAATTTCTTTATTTAATTAGTGAGTCATTTTGACATTTAATCCATTTAGCAAACATTTGAAAAAAGATCAAGTTTCCTTCCTGTTTACACTACCATAGCAGAGCGAGAGAGAAAAATTTTGTGCTTTTCTCTGAGAGCAGTCAGGACTCGTAACTGCGTGATGTATGGGTTTGGGTGAACCCTTCTGCTCCTCTAATGTATCATGAAGGAAGAAGTGAAAGTTACACTACCACTGGTTCACCTATCTGCCTCACTCACTTTCCCGAAAACATATCTTGGGCGAAGACCACTTTATCATGATCTCAGACAGAGATGCTTCACTTTTTTCGCCTTACATTAAGCAAACTGCCCAAGGATATGAATCATCTGTAGTAAGAAAGAAATGCATCTAATGGGAGCCACAGTTAAGAAAAAATAAATGCTATCCACATAAACCATTCTATAGCATCGTCATGTTCCGTACACTGGTCATTATCAAGCAAGAGGAAAAAACGGCATGTCATCAAGCTATTCTCATTTTTCAAAAAACTTGTTTTATACAAAAAAAATTATCGTTTGGTAGACTGCGTAGCTAAAAATAGATTCTAACTAAACTACAGTCTTATCTAAAAAGTCTACTTACTAAAAATAGCTCATCAATCATCTCAGTATGAACAGCTTAAAGTATTTAAAATGAAGTGAAGACGTCTACGCATTTTTAAGCAGGCTACAGGCATTCTTACTTGGTTAATAACTGAAAAAAGAGTTAATGACGGAAATTTTTCACTTGTGCGCATTACAATAGAATTTATCGATTCAGAGGATACTAAGTAAATCACAACTTGGGGAAATTCGCTTCCTATAACGAAATAGAACAGTTAAAACAATAAGTAACCCAGTGAGTATGCAAAACGAAAGGAAATATTGGGACCAAAATGAATTTTCCCCGTTGCCCATCACTCAGCGCGGGCTCTTGTTAGTGATAAATTGACAGTGTGCACCAGTCAGCTACTTTTAGTAATGAAGGGGGCTCTTTCTTTCTCTCCTAATACTATTCTTGAGTTCACATCTGGGATCCTATCCTTGTCGTATGCAACACTGCACATTGATAATGAACAAACTGTTTGGTATAGTCAGTCACATCACATATAGAACGACGATGCATGCAAGAGAGATAACCAAGTAACTAACTAGTAGCTTTGGAAATGAACTCCTAATAAACCAACTAAAAACTAACTAACTAACTAACTAAGTCTATATGAATCTATGAAAGCAAAGTTATTCATCACTGGGTTTCAAAGAAGTGAAGGAAAATGAACTCCCATCATAATTAGGAGATAATTGCCCCAAGTTTACTTTATGGCTTTTACTGCCTACTTCTTTATGACTAATAATGAAAAGTGGTTCACATGAATTTTTAAGTAACTTGAGTCGGTAACTTGTAGTATTCGCTATTTTTTAAAGACGTTTAGTTTGCTTTATGAACCATACGTGAAAAATCAAAAATCGATTCATTTGGTCAATCACTCTTGGTCATGTATCAGCACAATGCTATTTTTAGAAAATTTGTGCTCCCGCGTCTTAACTATTGATATTATGTAAATTGTGGGTTGGTTCAGTAATGGTTTTTTCGACTTACGTGGACATGGAATATGGCAATCCTGTTTCTGGGAACTGGATCCAGTACACGGACGCCCTCCATTCAGCGGAGCAGGACTATTGCATACTCTTGTTCTTTTTTGAAAGCCACGACCACAAGGACCTTGACATTCGCTCCACTGTGACCACTGGGACCAGTCTCCATTCACTGTGTAAAATGATAAAAGCCATCAATCTTTTGCAAAAGTACAAAGACTTGTTCCGACAATAATGCTGCATGCACTACAACAAGCAACCACAAGGGAATGTAAAGACTTGTATTCATTTTCCCCTTTGTGGATTGGCTTTGGTTACAAAAGACAAGTCAAGGTGGTGATGAGTCTATTCAATCTAATGACACCATATTCTTCTCATCTTTTGATTCTCACATTTCGTCACACTCACTACAATCTCCATAATGATTTCCCATTTGAATCATAATGAACCGCTTTGGGTGAATTGCTCGATCAACTAATCATTACATACAAAAATTTAGAACCCGAGGGAGAAGTGAAGAGGGGTTATTACAACCAATATACAGGTAATTTACAATGTTTTGACCACACAGACTGACTAACAGAGCTATTCGATAAGTCACAGTAATTACAATATGACTGGATGATAATACAGTGAGTAATCAAAGGTAATTATATTTGCATTGGGAGGATCGTACTGATGATTTTAGACTGTAGCTTTAGCTTACAGTAGGGTCTACGATCGTTACTAAAGTTCTACCATTTTTCATCATGTGCACACACAGACTCGTATTATTATTATGAACTGTGTGCACTAATGATTAATAGTAAAGCACAAGAAAGACGAAGATCTATAAAGCTGTAGTTCAAACAAATGTAAAAGGCGCGTGAGGAGAATGCGTATGCAGATTATGCATGCATTTTGTTCAAAAGGGAGAGAAAAAAATTGATGTAGCGATATGAAGTGAAGCCAAGTTTGCAAGCAAACCAAATGAATAGACACTTGAAGTCTGAGAACACACCTTTCTCATTCCATACATATAGATAGTTAGTTAGTTAGTAGTAACCTACAAAATCCTGTAATAAATAATAATTCTCCTTCTTCTTGTGAACAACGAACTAAAGGCATTCTAGAACGTGTCTGTCAAACCAAGATAGAAAAGTCAGATGCACACTCACAAACGTACATACAAATGAATGAGTGCATTGGCCCATGGCACATATTAAGTTAGTTAGTCACTGTACACAGACTAAGCTGGCGTATTATTTGCAGGATTTTTTTTATCTTCAAGAGCTTCTTCAAAAGCAATGAGAATCCACTTGAAATCAAGTTGCAATACACGCAAGAATGCGGAGGGAAGTACCCTCCCTACTTTCCAAAAGTGGGACCACTTTTGAAAAACACTACAAAAAAGTAAAGCTACATAATGCCTATATAGTAGTACGTTTATATTCACGAATTCTCCCCCTTTAGCATTTTTGCCATTCTTTTATCTATCCATTCCATTTCCTCTTTTCATTTCAATCTTTTTTTCCACATTTCAAAATCAAATCCGCCTCCTATCCTTCCCCATACAATATTATGACGAGCGGGAGCCCAACATGTACACATCATGATCATCATCATGACTATCCCAGCATGAGTCCTTTCTCATAAGAAACCATAGAGCCCGTTTGCTTTTGCACATTCCAACTTTTCAATCCCAAATGGAGATTGATGTTTGTGTCTTTGCATCCTAATGATTGCTCCCAACTCGGATCCTCCTTCTTCAACTCCAGTCATTACTTACTAACTCTAGCTCTGCTACTGGCTGTGCTCACTCATCCGAGCCCAGTCAACATTAAATCACAAAACTTGGACTATTGTTTGCACCCAAGTGCATCCACTATTAAACCATTGTTCTCTCAATGCACAATCTAATAATCATCTCTCCCTCTATTTACATATATTACTAACCAAGCCATGTAAAACTTGTGGAGATGGAGTCAACAGGAAAACAATACGGAGTCGTATCACCACACAAAATACAGTACTGTACAAACTGCTTGCGAGCAATTTACTTGCTCAAGCCAGTCAGTCAACAGGAAGAGTAATATTACGCATAAAGAGTTTCACGAGAAACGCAATAAATAGTAAGCACTGTGGACACCCTACAGTTCTCACTTTCCACTTGAGTATAATCCCACCACTTGAGGGAGAAAGACTGACTTTTCCCCATTATTATTATGATGACTATTGTTGGTTTCTAGTTGTCGACTATTTGCCAAGATGCTGGAAAATTGTTTCCACAATGGTGAAGCCAAAAGAAGGGTAGTAAGTAGTTAGTTACACACCTATATAGCAACCAATATCTAATAAAAGCTGACAGCGACGACTGAAAAAAGCTCCAGTTTTCTGCACGCAGTAATATCTCCCTACCCTTGTATGTAATCCATAGGTAGACAAGACACGCATTGTTTTTGTTTGCTCACTCAGTAACTCACTCAGTCAGTCGCTCACGCAATACGTACGTACAAGTTGTAGTGCGAATTCATAAGCTATGTTTCTAATCTTGGGTAAGCAATATGATACTATAAACACTAAAGAAAAGAAAAACGCAAGGGAAGCAAAATCAGCAAAAAAAATCAGCTTCTGTATACACTACACAGAAATGCAAAGAATGGTGAAAACTTGTCGTGTCTAAACGGGTTTCACAAAACTTCCTGCTGACTCACACAGAGAGACATTTAACCACATAATTCAATATCATGTACATGACTGCACTGGTGGTGATCGCTGTGTGATTCAAAATGCAGCAATCAGGGCTGGTTGCCAAATTTTGGGGTAATGAGACGAGCTAGGAAGGAAGTTTACAACATACAAGTGACTACTCCCTCGTGATAATAAAAAGAGCGAATAAAATGGATGAGGGGGACCATTACAGCAAATTTTATCTTAATTGGCATTCACTATGTCAAAATGTTAGAGCCTCTTCTTAATGCAGTGTAACAATTTGCAAAAAAAAGCAAGAATTTCCCATCTTTTATGTTAGATAAATGTAAATCAAGATAGTGGGTTGAGTGCCACATCATATTTTTGCTCGTGTGAAATGAAATGTGGCAGAAACAGGAAATCAGTACACAGTTAGTTACACATACGCTTACTTTTCTCATTAGTTTCGTCTCCTCCAGATTCCAACACCGTAATACATTGGGAATGCATTTCGCATCATCTGTGCACACTGGAGATTTCCAGTATTAAAGAATTTTTCAATAAAACTGCTACTAAAAGCCAACTGAAGCGTATCTACGAGGGAATTTATGAAGTTTAAAAAGAATAATTTATGTGTGTTTAGCTTCCCTCCATTTTTTCTTGCGTCTCTTTTCCATAATGCATTTTACATGGAAGCACCTCGAAATGATTATTTTTTTAGTTCACTGTCAGACTAACGTTCACCAATGCTCCCATCTACCCAACACTGAAGTTGGGGACGTAATAACGAAATCTCTGGCTGAGCCAAGGATTAATAAAAATGAAATATTCCAGTCACTGATGTAAATGCTGTGAGTGAGTGGCAACGACCCGTATTAAACTTAAGCGTCAGCAATAATAATCATAATAATAGGAGCTGCTATGACTAAAAGCTGTACACAAAGAGCTTATTACCGGAAACCAGAGCTCGTTAAGTATACACGGTGAAAAGAACTTTTCTCGAAAACCCCACAGTTAGCACAGTTTTAGCTACCAAAGTGGTGTTCCAACAGAAAAAACCTTTTGTGCACAGCACACAGTATCAAATAATTCTTCAAACTTTCCACTTTCCGTTTTTTTCACCAATAAAAATGCACATTCAGTTCATACCTTCAGTTCATAATAAGTCCCCGGAGCGCCCAAAACTTTACTCACACCATTTTTTCGCACTGTGAATTTCAAAGTTGGATACTAAGCAGCCAAGTCAGTAACTAACTTACGTTTGCTCCAATATAATGTAGCATTCAAAAAAAGCCCAAGTGAAAAATGCAATTCTGTTGTGCCAGCAATACTACAACTTTACTAACCTTAACTAGAAAAAAACTCGGGATCGTTACCCAGCGCAAAAAACTCCAAAGGATGAAAAATTATCTACCTTTATTAAAGAGGTGTGAGAAGAAAACGCTGGAAATCAAGTCTTCATTTATTTCATTTCTACAATAGCGCAATGATTAAATTGTCGGGAAAGATAAAAGGGGAAAAAGAGTAGTCGTGGTTGCTTACACATATATCAGTGTCACTTGTCACATGCTTCTGGTTCACATTGTGTACCAAATCTAATGAAGCGAGCGAAAATGAAAGGTGGTTCAACTACTACTAACAAAAATGTCATACACGGATTGCAGGTTATAACGAAAAATTCGTTCATATAATCAGAAATGGTGGCTTACATACATTATGCATATGCATACACTAGTGTAAAGCTTTGCTTCATTTTGTTCTTGCACATGCCATATTTTTTCTTCCCAGCAAAAGGATGATACCAGACTAACCAGACATAACTATTCAACTTTACAGTCTCAAAAAATATCGTGATCGTGAAAATTCCATCTATCTTCAGTTTCTGCTTCAAGTTTACTAGCTACTTATATTTACCATACATCTACGGCCAGTTGGGCTCTCTATTTCTATTATTTATGAAGCAACAAAGCAAGCCACAATGACTGGATATCGAAATATTCAAAACTCACCATAGACAGTCAGAAGTGCTGGTTCACTCATCCGCCGGTTGGCAATATTCTCCGCCACACAACTGTAATTTCCCATATCAGACAACCTAGTCTGAGCAATGAGAAGATGGCCATCCGTTGTGATTATAAAGTTGGGATCCCGTTTCGGATCGATTGTGCGTCCATCCCGAATCCATGTAATCACTGTACGCGGAGCCCCATCAGGTGGTATACATCGGAGCTCAGTCTGTGAGTTCAACTCCACATTCTGAGAGTACGGAGATTGGACAAAATGCTTCTTGAGATCTGCAAGTAAGTAAAAGATTTTATGATACTTATGAATAATGACTAAGTTATAAACCTCCCAAAAGGAACCAACACTCTAAAAGTTTATTGCACACCATTTCAAATCTGATAACAAACCGGAGGAAAAATCTTCATTCTATTATCTACTCCAAGATCATAAAATAAGACGATTAGGATAAGTGTGTTGTGCTACAGAAAGGAATAATATTGTAAAATAATGCTAGCAACACTCCCATCTCATCATCATCATCATGAATGCAATAAAATACAGCACATTTTTTCAAACTTATAATAATTCCACTTTTAAAATCTTAATGGGCGGACGTAGGAGCCAAAGTCCTCAAGGCATAGTTTTCAGCTACACAACAGCACGCATTTCCAAAAGGTTCCTTAAAGTTGTCAAACATAAAAAACATTTCTACAAGGGAATTGTGGAGTACCAAAATGAAATAAAGACGTGAATCATGGCTCCCCCTACATAAAATAAAATATCAGTAACAGTGGTAGGAGCTAAAAAAACTTCTTATAATATAAACAAAAGCACATAAACGCAGTTACCACCACATTGGTTTACCCGTTGTGTTGCACCACAATTGAAGATTATGCGAGGGCCGCCCGAAGGGCGGCCTGAAGCATAATCGTAATTATATGAATCATCCGAAATCGGATGGTATCACTATGAATACTCAGTAGTAGTTGCCCCAACGTCACTAGGAGAGACCTCTATGTGTTTAAATTAAAAAA
>Ga0210040_10004979_pt1 | contig 17082 bp, 19 predicted proteins | sample CryGeyCG12114_NA_FD_185462 | JGI IMG/M metagenome (GOLD analysis project Ga0210040, IMG submission 185462) | Groundwater microbial communities from aquifer - Crystal Geyser CG19_WC_8/21/14_NA (SPAdes) (version 2) | ecosystem: Environmental > Aquatic > Deep subsurface > Groundwater | place: USA... | reverse complement strand
CAACGAGCTCGGCTACATCGTGCCGGGACTGGGCGACGCCGGTGACCGCCTCTACGGCGTGGTCTGAGGCTCAGGCCGCCTCGTCGTCCAGCTGGCTGCGCAGGCGGGACAGCGTGCGGCTGAGCAGGCGCGAGACCTGCATCTGGGTGACGCCGATGTCCTCGGCGATCTGGCTCTGCGTCCAGCCGCGGTAGAAGCGCAGCGACAGGATGTGCCGGTCGCGCTCGGGCAGCGAGGCCAGCAGCGGCGCCACGCTCACGTGGTCGACCACCCGGTCGATCGCGCCGTCGTCGCCGCCGAGGGTGGCGCTGAGCGGGACGCCGTCCGCCTCGCCGTCCATGGGGGCGTCGAGGGAGGCCAGGTTGTAGTCCTGCGCGGCGGCGAGGGCCTCGATGACCTCCTCCTGGCCCACCTTGAGGTGGTCGGCGAGCTCCGCGACGGTCGGCGAGCGGCCGATCTTCTGCGAGAGCTCCTGCGCCGCGGCGCCGAGGGACAGGCGCAGCTCCTGCAGGCGGCGCGGCGGGCGCACGCCCCAGCCGCGGTCGCGGAAGTGGCGCCGCAGCTCGCCGGTGATGGTCGGCACGGCGTAGGGCAGGAAGCCGCGGCCCTTGCCCGGCTGGTACCCGCGAGCGGCCTTGACCAGCGCGAGGGAGGCCACCTGGACGAGGTCGTCGAGCTGCTCGCCGCGGTCGCGGAAGCGGGACGCGAGCGCCCGGGCGACCGGCAGGTTCAGCACCACGACCTCGTCGATGAGCCGCTGGCGCTCCAGCTCGGACTCGCACGTGGACGCGCGGTCGAGCAGGTCCTCGGTCGCGCGCTCCCGCGCCGAGGAGGCGGTGTCGGGCAGCGCAGTCATCGGGGCTCCCGGAGACGGACGGACGGGGACGGTGCGGCGTCAGGTGGTGCTGGTGCGGGTCGACGTCGCGACCCGGGCCAGCACAACACCCCCGACCACCCCCGGCAACCCGAGTCTCGGCGTGCGCGTCGGGCCCCTACCCAGCGGTGGGCGGGCCAACCCTGCGAGCACCTCGACGCGCCGGTCCTGGGCTGCGGCGCGCGGGCGCGGGTGGTAGCAAGGGGCCATGAGCGAGCAGGACCCGGGCGTCCAGCACCAGCGGCAGAGCCTCCTGCAGGACGTCGTCCGCGCGGTGGTCGAGGCGCACAGCGGCGACGACGCCGACGTGGTCCGCGCCGCCCTGCACCGCGGGATGGACGAGGCCGGGATCCCGGAGCAGCCGCCCGTGTGGACCGAGAGCACCGTCGACGAGATCGCCGAGGGCCGCCACGTCGTCGTCGACCGCCGGCTGGGCGTCACCCACGGCCAGGACGACGGCGAGGACGACCACCTCGACGACCACGGCGTGCCCGAGGGCGCCTAGAGCCCGCTCCTGCGGCGGTGGGAGCGCGCCACCACCACCGGCAGCACGACCCACAGCGCGAGGAAGACGGCGAGCACCGCGGCGCTGACGCCGGCGGCGACGGCCCGCGGCAGGACGGCGTCCAGGGCCAGCAGGCACGAGCCGGTGACGGCGGCCATGAGCAGCCCGAGGCCGACCCGGGCCAGGCGCGAGGCGGTCTGGACGAGCTGGGCCTTCATCCGCCGGCGGAACAGGGCCCGGTGGAGCGCCACGGGCGCGATGAGGGTGGCCGTGGCCACCGCTGCCAGCACGAGGTCGAGCGCGAGCAGGCGCTGCGTGAAGGCGTCGGAGTCCTGCAGCAGCTGGGTGAAGGCCGTGGCCAGCAGGAACGCGAAGAGGATCTGCGTGCCGGTCTGGGCCACCCGCAGCTCCTGCAGCAGCTCGGCGAAGTTGCGGTCCGCGCGCTGGGTGGGGCTCTCGCCCCGTCCGTCGTCGGCCGGCTCGACGCCGTTCCCCGGGTGCACCACACGGCCATCCTCGCGCGTTTGCCCGGTCCGCCACCCGGGTAGCGGACCCGAGGACCCTCGAGGGCCGGGCCTCCCGACCTCGTGAACCCCTGACGGAAGGACGCTCCGATGAGCGAGCAGGACGAGCAGCACCACCACACCCAGGTCGACGACCACCGCGCCGTCTCCGAGGAGGAGATCGTCGCCGCGATGAGCGTCAACTCCGTCCCGGACAACATCCGGGTGGGCAGCGACAACCAGGACGAGACCGGCCAGATCATGGACGGCGAGGGCAACGTGCGGCCCCCCGTCGCCGGTCAGGGCTCCGACGGCGCCTGACACCGGCTGCCGCCCGTACCTGCAGAGGCCCCTGCCACCCGGTCGAGTGGCAGGGGCCTCCGCGCGTCCGGGGCCTAGCCCTCGGTGCTCTCCAGCGCCGCGAAGCCGTACTGCAGGGCGTCGGAGGCGGCCACCACGGTCATCAGCGTCGCCACCCAGCGGGTCGCGCGCGGCGCGGCGGCGAAGGAGACCAGCGCCGCCGTCCCCACCCACTGCCCGAGGCAGAACGGGCACGTCACGAGCTCGCCGACCGCGTGGCGCACCGGGCCGCTGCGCGGTGACTCGTGCACCTCGCCCGGGGCGCCGGCGCCCTCGAAGACGGTGAACGGCGCACGCAGGTGGGACAGGACGGCGTCCTTGCTGATGGTGCGGGTGACGCGGAAGACGGCGACGCTCAGCAGCGCGAGCTCGCCCGGCGTCGGCAGGGCCGCGCCCCCGCGACGGCGGCGGGCGACGAGGGCCGCCGCCGTGCCGGCCGCCACGAGGTAGCCGGTAGACAGCAGCGCGTACCCGGTGAGCGGGCGCTCGTCGCTCTGCCCGCCCCCGGTCTGGTACTCGTCGCGCATGTCGAGGTACCAGTGCATGCCGCGCGCGAGCAGCCCGCGCGAGTGGGCGACGTGGCCGGCGGCGCCCGGTGCGGGGTCGAGCCGGTCCACGATGGCGTGGAGGCGGGCGTCGGTGTCGGTCATGGGCCCCCGGTACCCCCTGCTGCCCCGGATCATTCGCCGCGGGGTCACTCGCTGCCGGGCGGGTCCCCTGCGCCGATGCGGCCGCGGACGAGGTGCGCCAGGCGCTCCAGCGTCACGTCGTTGCGGGGCAGCATGAGCAGGTGCCGCAGCCGCCGGGGCACGAGGACGCCGGGCCCGTGCGTGGCGTCCTCGGAGAGCGTGACGAGCGTGCCGCCGGCCTGCTCGGCGAGCTCGAAGACCACGCGCGCCTCGCCCGCGGGCCAGCCGCGGGCCTGCAGCTCCAGCCGCCGCGGCGGCTCGGCGGAGACCACCGAGGTCGTGTCCTGGATGAGCACCGGCCACGCGCCCACGGAGTGGTGCAGCGTCGTCCCCGTGGCCGGCCACGCGCGGTCGACCGCCCGCATGCTCGAGGCGCCCACGACGAACGTCGGGTAGGCCCAGCCGTCGGCGAGCACCTCCCAGACGTCCTGGGGGGTGGCACCGGGGACCTGGCGGCTGCGCGTGAGCATCCCCCATGCCTAGCGCCCGGGTGCGGTCGGCGCCAGCCTGACCAGGATGGACGGGTGCAGACCTTCCTCCCTTACCGCGACTTCGAGCGCAGCGCCTCCGTGCTCGACCAGGCCCGCCTGGGCAAGCAGCGGGTGGAGACCCTCCAGGTGCTGCGCGCGCTGGAGCTGCCCGAGTACGGCTGGCACCACCACCCGGTCGTGACGATGTGGCGCGGCCGGACGCCGGCCCTGGTCGCCTACGGCCTCGCGTGCGTGAGGGCGTGGCGGGCGCTGGGCCACGCGGACACCACCGAGGCCCTCATCGCCGAGTTCGCCCCCGAGGTGGTCGGCACCAGCCAGGACGAGCTCGCCGCCGCCGGCCTGCTGCCCTCCTGGCTGGGCGACGGCGCCCTGCACCTCAGCCACCGCTCGGCCCTCGCGCGCAAGGACCCCGAGCACTACCGCGCCGTCTTCGGCGACGTGCCCGACGACCTGCCCTACCTCTGGCCGCCGGCCGACGACGTGCCGGCGCGCGCGCCCGCCCCCGGCCGCGACCTGTGGGTCGTGCGCCCCCCGGACGCCGGCGCTCTGGGGGTCTTCGTCGGCGACGGCGTCATCGGCCTCGACGCCGCGAGCGGGGTGGACGTCGACGCGAGCGGCCTCGACGCCGGGGGGCTGCGCGCCGTGGTCGCCCAGCGGGCGGCGGAGGCGGGCGTCAAGCGGCGGCCGGGCAAGGCGCTGCGCCAGCTGCAGTCCCTGCTCACCGAGGTCGCCGAGGGCGACGAGGTCGCCGTGCCGGTCGAGGAGGGCCGCGGGCTGCTGCTGGGCCGGGTGACCGGCGGCTACCGCTTCACCGCCGACGACCCGGTGCCGCACCGGCGGCCGGTGCGCTGGCTCGACGTCGTCCCGCGCGCGGCCGTCGACCGACCGGCGGTGCTGCAGGACCCGCGCTCGCTGTTCCGCGTGGTGCTCGCCCTGCCGGGCGAGGCGCCGCAGGAGCTGGAGACCGACCGCGCGGACGCCGACGTCCTGGGCTGACCAGAGCTCGACCGGATCGTCAGCGGCCCCGCCAGACCGGCTTCCGCTTCGCGAGGAACGCCTGCACGCCCTCCCGGAAGTCGTCGCTGCCGTAGACCCGGTCGTAGACGTCGTCGCGCTCGACGGCCATCACGCGGTCGTCGAGGCGCTGGCCCAGCTCCTTCGACGCCGCCACCGACAGCGGCGCGCAGGCACGGACCCGCGCCAGGAGGTCCTCCACGACCGCCTCGAGCTCCTCGGCCGGCAGCACCGCCCGCAGCATGCCTGCGGCGAGGGCCTCCTCGGCGCTGGCCAGGCGGCCGGTGAGCAGCAGGTCCGTCGCGAGGGCCCGGCCCAGGGACGCGCGCATCCGGGCGATCGTGGCCGGGGAGACGCAGTTGCCGAGGGTGCGGGCCACCGGGGCGCCGAAGCGGGCGTCGGGCGTGGCGTAGACGAGGTCGCAGCAGGCGAGCAGCGCCAGCCCGCCGCCGACCGCCGGGCCCTGCACGAGGGCGACGACGGGCACCCGCAGCGCCCGGACGGCGTCCAGCACCCGGGTGATCTCGCCCTCGTAGGCGACCCCGGCCGGGCCGCTGTCGACCGCCACGAGATCGGCGACGTCGGTGCCGGCCGCGAACGAGCCGCCGGCCCCCTCGAGGACGACGAGCCGCACCTCGGGGTCGGCGGCCAGCGCCGCGCAGTGCTCGGCGAGCTGGTCGTACATGGCCGCCGTGAGCGCGTTGCGGGCCCGGGGGTTGTCCAGCACCAGCCGGGCGAGGGCGCCCCGGCGCACGAGGACCGTGCGTCCGGGGCGCCCCTCGCCCGTGGTCACCGGGACCGCCTCGAGGGAGAGCCGGTCACTTGACGCTGTCGTCGAGGTCCCAGCCCATGACCTCGTACATGCGGCGGCGGCCGGCCTTGTCGTTCTCGTTCTCCTGGCGGGCGTACTTGGCCACCTGCTCCGCGTGCTCCAGCGGCACGGCGATGACGCCGTCGCCGTCGCCCAGGACGATGTCGCCCTGCTTGATCTGCACGCCGCCGATGCTCACCGGGATCTTCGCGGCCTCGTACTCCACGCGGCCCTGGGTCATCGACTGGTTGCGGAACTGGGCGAAGATCGGCACGCCCTGCGCGAGGCACTCGTCGCGGTCGCGCGCGCCGCCGGAGGTGACGATCCCGGCCGCGCCCTTGATGTGCCAGTCGAGGGAGTTGTAGGAGCCGATCTCGCCGACGCCCATGTCGGGGGACTCGAGGACGACGATGTCGCCCTGGGTCAGCTCGGAGTCCCACGGGGAGTGCAGGACCTCCTTGTACCAGTACGCGCGGGCCCACTCGGTGTACTCGTCGGGCGAGATCTGCGGCACCTGGATCTGGGTGACGCGTGACCGGACCGTGAAGGCCGGCCCGCAGATCCGCATGCCCTCCTTGATCGGCATGATCGACCGGCTGACGCTGCCCTTGTTGGGCATGCCGATCCAGTCCAGGCCGTCACGGACGTCCGCGACGCGCAGGCCCTCGTACAGCTTCACCATCTCGTTGCTCACTGCGCTGTGTCTCCTTCGACGTGGCGCCCGCGCGCTCTGCGCGGGGTGGTGCTGTCCGCGGCGGCTACCAGGCCACCGCGAGGTACTTGGCCTCGGTGTACTCGAGCAGTCCCTCCTGGCTCCCCTCCCGCCCCAGCCCGCTCTGCTTGACGCCGCCGAACGGCGCCGCCGGCTCGGAGACCAGGCCGCGGTTGACCGCGACCATCCCGGCCTCCAGGCGCTGGCCCACCCGCAGGGCGCGGCCCACGTCGCCCGCGAAGACGTAGGACACGAGGCCGAACGGGGTGTCGTTGGCCGCGGCCACCGCCTCCTCGTCGTCGTCGACGACGACGACCGGGGCGACCGGCGCGAACACCTCCTCGGCGAGGATCGAGGCCCCGGGCGGGACGTCGACCACGACCGTGGGCGGGTAGAAGCAGCCGGGGCCGTCGGGCACCTCGCCGCCGACCAGCACCCGGGCCCCGCGGGCAACGGCGTCGTCGACGAGGCGGGTGGCCTTGGCCACGCTGGCGCGGTCGACGAGCGGCCCGCAGCCGGTGGCGGGGTCGGAGCCGCGGCCGACGACGACTGCGGCCATCCGCGCGCTGAGCCCGGCGACGAACTCCTCGGCGAGGCTGCGGTGGACGTAGAACCGGTTGGCCGCGGTGCAGGCCTGGCCGCCGTTGCGCATCTTGGCGACCATCGCCCCCTCGACCGCGGCCTCGACGTCGGCGCCCTCGAGCACGAGGAACGGCGCGTTGCCGCCGAGCTCCATCGCGCACTTGAGCACGGTGTCCGCCGCGCTGCGCAGCAGGACCCGCCCGACCTCGGTGGAGCCGGTGAAGGACAGCATCCGCACCGCCGGGTGGTGCAGGACGGCGTCCACCACCGGCCCGGGGGTCGAGGTGGTCACGACGTTGACGACGCCGTCGGGCACGCCGGCCTCGGCGAGCAGGTCGGCGACGAGCAGGGCCGTGAGCGGGGTCTGCTCGGCGGGCTTGAGCACGGCCGTGCACCCGGCGGCGAGCGCGGGGCCGAGCTTGCGGGTCGCCATCGCCGCGGGGAAGTTCCACGGCGTGATGAGGGCGACGACGCCGATCGGCTCGTGCCGCACGAGGATGTCGTGCGCGCCGCTGGGCGCCGTGGCGAGGGTGCCGGGCACCCGCACGGCCTCCTCGGCGTACCAGCGGAAGAACTCCGCGGCGTACGCGACCTCGGAGCGGGCGTCGGACAGCGCCTTGCCGTTCTCGAGCGAGATGAGCCGGGCGACCTCCTCGGACCGCTCGACCATGAGCTCGAAGGCGCGGCGCAGCACCTCCGCGCGCCGGCGCGGCGCCGTGGCGGCCCACGCCGGGCCCGCGGCGGCTGCGGCCTCGACGGCGGCCAGCGCGTCCTTGACGCCGGCGTCGGCCACGGTCGCGACGACCTCGCCGGTCGCGGGGTCGTCGACCGCCAGCACCGCCCCGGAGGCGGCCTCGCGCCAGCGGCCGCCGATCAGCAGGCCGGTGCGCTCGCCCAGCACGGGCAGCGCCCGAACGCCCTGCGCCTCGTCCGCCGCGGCGCTCACGACCGGCTCCCCGCGTGGGCGGCCCGCAGGATCTCCAGCGCACCGGCCTCGTCGAGGGGGCGCGGGTTGTTCTCCACCAGCCGTCGCGCGCTCATCGACTCCCCCGCCGCCCAGGCGAGCTGGTCCTCGGCCACGCCGAGCGCCGCCAGGTCGGCCGGGACGCCGACCGAGGTGAGGAGGTCGGCCACGGCGTCGATCCCGGCCTGCGCGAGCGCCGCCTCGTCGTCGTCGGGCCTCCCTGCGCCCATGGCCCGGGCCACCTCGGCGAGCTCCGGCGTCCGCTCGGGCAGGTTGAAGGCCATGACGTGCGGCAGCAGGGTGCCCACGCCCAGCCCGTGCGGCGTGTGGGTCAGCGCGCCGATCGGGTACTGCAGGGCGTGCGCGGCGGCCGTCCCGGCGGTGCCGAAGGCGTAGCCCCCGGCCAGGGCCGCCAGGGCCATGCCCGAGCGCGCCTCGAGGTCGTCGGGCTGGGTGACCGCCCGGTGCAGGTGCGCGGCCACGGCCCGGATGCCGACCAGCGCGAAGGCGTCGGTGAGGGCGTTCTTGCCGACGAAGACGCGCTCGGAGGACAGCTCCGGGGTCGCCGGGCGGCGCACCGCGGTGAAGGCCTCGATCGCGTGGGAGAGGGCGTCGGCCCCGGCCGCGGCGGTGACGCCGGGCGGGCAGGTGACGGTGAGCTCGGGGTCGCAGACCGCGGCCACCGGGATGAGGTGCGGGCTGGAGATGCCCACCTTGCTCGTGCGCTCGGGGTCGTTGAGCACGGTGACCGGGGTGACCTCGGAGCCGGTGCCGGCCGTGGTCGGGACGGCGACCACGGGCACGGTCGGGCCCGGCACCCGGTTCTCGCCGTAGTAGTCCTGCGGACTGCCGCCGTGGGCCAGGAGCAGCGCCACGACCTTCGCGAGGTCCATGCAGCTGCCGCCGCCGAAGCCGACGACGACGTCGGCGCCGTGCCGGCGGGCCAGCTCGGTGGCGGCCGGCACCTGGTCCACCGGCAGGTCGGGCAGGGCCTCGGCGTAGACCTCGACGCTCAGGCCTGCGGCGGTGAGGCCGTCGACGAGCTCGCGGAAGGCCGGCTCGGCGCCCACCCGGGCGTCGGTGACGAGGAAGGGCCGGGAGCCGCTGCGGGCCACCAGCGCCGGCAGGGCGGCGCGCTGGCCGCAGCCGAGCAGCACCTCTCGCGGGCCGCGCAGGAACCCCGCGGGCGGGAGCCCGGTCATGGCCGTCCCCCGCGACCGCACCGCACCGTTGCGATCCGATCGTATCTGATCTGCATGACCCGTAGCATGACCCTCGTGAGCGCCCCTGTCAACAGCTGCCGGACGCCGACGCGCCCGCTGCGGAGCCCCGCATGACCGGCGCCGCGCGCGGCCGCCGGGTCGCTCCGCTCCCGCGGGCGCGCCTGGGGGACCACGTCTACGACGAGCTGCTCGCGCGGCTGCTGAGCAACCGCCTGGAGCCCGGCGAGCGCCTGGCGATCGACGCGCTGGCCCGCGAGCTCGGCGTCTCCCAGACCCCCATCCGCGAGGCCATGCAGCGCCTGGAGGCGGGCGGAGTGGTCGTGCGCACTCACCTGGCCGGCTACCGGGTGGCCCCCCAGCTGACCCGGGAGCAGTTCGACGAGCTGGTCCAGGTGCGCCTGCTGCTGGAGCCGGCGGCGGCCCGCTGGGCCGCCGAGCGCATGGACGACGACGCCGTGGCCCACCTGCGCGGGCTCGTGGACTCCCTCGAGGCGGCGGCCGGGGAGCCCGAGGGCACGAGCTACGCCGTCTTCGCCGGCCTGGACGCGCAGTTCCACGACGCCGTCGCCGCCGGCAGCGGCAACGGCGTGGTCCGCGACTGCCTGGCCCGGATGCACACGCACGTCAAGCTGCTGCGCCTGAGCTCGGGCCGGGGCGTGCGCACCGAGGCCGTGGAGGAGCACCAGGCGGTGGTGGACGCCGTCGCCGCGCACGACGCGGAGGCCGCCGCGGCAGCGATGCTCCACCACGTGCAGCGCTCCGCGAGCCGGTTCGCGCCGGCCTTCGACGACTGAGGCCAGCGGGCCCACCACCCCAGCGCTCCGTCAGCGCCCGGGCGTCGCCGCGGGCTCGGCGTCGCGGTGGACCACCAGGAGGGCGTCGTAGGTGGTGGCGTTCTCGCGCAGCGACTGCACCTCGGCCTCCCCGAGGGGCCGGCGCACCTTCGCCGGGACGCCGGCGACGAGCGAGCCCGGCGGCACGTCGGTGCCCTCCAGGACGACGGCGCCCGCGGCGACCAGCGACCCGGCGCCGATCCGGGCGCCGGTGAGCACCACGGCGCCCATGCCGACCAGCGCGCCGTCCTCGACGGTGCAGCCGTGCAGCACGGCCCGGTGGCCCACCGAGACCCCGGCGCCCACCTCGAGCGCGCCGCGGGTGTCGGCGTGCAGCACGCAGCCGTCCTGGACGTTGCTGCCCGCGCCGATCCGGATGCTCGCACCGTCGGCGCGCAGCACGCTGGCGTACCAGACGTTGGCGCCCTCGGCGAGGGCCACGTCGCCGACGAGCACGGCGCCCGGCGCCACCCAGGCGCCCGGGGCCACCTGCGGCGCGCGCTCGCCGAGCGCCAGGAGCAGCGGCTCGCTCACGCCCCGCCCCCCTCGGTGCCGAGGCGGTACCACTCGGTGGCGGTGCCGCCGGTGACGCGGGCCAGCTCGTCGTCCGAGGCGCCGGCCGCGCGCACCGCGCCGGACAGGTCGCGCCAGGCGGTGCCGTAGTCGGCGCGCAGGAGCACCACCGGCCAGTTGCTCGCCAGCATCAGCCGCTCGGGGCCGAAGACCTCCACGGCGTGGCGCACGTAGGGGCCGAGGGCGTCGCCCCGCCAGCCGTCCCACGCGGTGAGGACGTCGACGCCGACCGAGACCTTCAGCGCCACGCCGGGGCAGGCGCCGAGCTGGGCGAGCTGGTCGGCCCACGGCTGCCAGCCGCCGGTGTCCAGCGGCGGGCGCGAGAGGTGGTCCACGACGATCCGCAGGTCCGGCACCGCGCGGGCCAGCTCGAGCACCGCCGCCACCTGCTCGGGGGTGATCGGGACGACGTCCCAGGCCAGGTCGCGCGCGGCGAGGTCGCGGAAGAGCGCGACGACGGCCGGGTCGGCGAGCCACGCCATGGGGTCGCGGGCGATGAGGCACCGCACTCCGCGCCACGTCGCGTCGGCGGCGCGGTCGAGCTCGGCGCGGGCGGCCTCGGGCTCGCGCACCGGCAGCCAGCCGACGACGCCGGCCACCGACGGGGAGCGCGCGACGTAGGCGGCCATCCGGTCGTTCTCGGCGGCGCTGTCGACGGACTGCATGAGCACGGTCGCGTCGACGCCGCTGGCGGCGAGCTCGGGGTGCAGGTCCTCGGGGCCGTAGTCCCGGTCGATCGCCCCGTGCGCGGAGGTGCGCCAGCCCTGCTCCTCGGCGTCCACCCGCCAGTAGTGGTGGTGCGCGTCCACCACGCGGGTGGCGGTGGGGCGGCCGCTCGGCCGGCCCGGCTGGTCGGTGGTCGTGGTCATCGGCCCTCCCACTGGGGCGTGCGGTGGTCGAGGAAGGCGGCGACGCCCTCCCGGAAGTCCGCGCTGCCGTAGCAGCGCGCGAGCAGGTCGTCGGCCGGGGCGACCGCCGGCGCGAGGCGCCGGTCGATCTCCTTGAGCGACGCCAGGGTCAGCGGAGCGCCGGCGGAGATCCGGCGCACGAGGTCGGCGGCGGCCGCGTCGAGCTCGGCCCGCGGCACCACGCGGTGCACGAAGCCGGCCGCGGCCGCCTCGTCGGCGCCGAGCAGCCGCGCGGTGAGGAGCATCGCGGTCGTGCGCCCCGCACCGAGGCGCTGCTGGAGCCGGGCGACCACGGCGGCGGGGATGCAGTTGCCCAGCGTGCGGGCGATCGGCACGCCGAAGCGCGCCTCCGTCGTGGCCACGAGCACGTCGCAGACGGCGGCCACCGCCAGGCCCGCGCCCACGGCGGGGCCGTCGACGACGCCGAGCACCGGCACGCGCAGGGCCAGCAGGCGGTCGAGCACGGCGGCGACGCGGTGCTCGTAGGCGACGCCGTCGGCCCCGCCCCGCTCGCCCTCGCCGAACGCCGCGAACTGGTGGACGTCCGTGCCCGCGGCGAACGCCTCGCCCTCGCCGCGCACGACCACGAGGCGCAGGCCGGGGTCGGCGTCCACCTCGTCGCACAGCTCCAGGAGCTGGTCGTACATGGCCCAGGTGATGGCGTTGCGGCGCGCGGGGTTGGACAGCACCGCGTGGAGCACGGGGCCCTCGCGGCGCAGCACCACCCGACCGGCGGCGGGATCGCTCACGGCTGCCCGGGAGGGGTGCCGAGCACCTCGTCGGTGTGCTCGCCCAGCAGCGGCGGGGGGCGGCGGACCGACGGCGGCGTGGCGCTCAGCCGCAGCGGCGAGGCCAGCAGGGGCAGCAGGCCCTCCACGGGGTGCTCCACCGAGGTGAGCATGCCGCGCGCCTTGACGTGGGGGTCGTGCGACAGCACCTGCCCGTAGTCCTGGATCGGCCCGGCCGGGACGCCGGCGCCGAGCAGCGCCTCGACCCACTCGTCGGTGGTGCGCTCGACGAGCCGCTCCTCGAGGGCCTCGACCAGCTCGGCGCGGTTCGCCATGCGGCCGGTGTTGGTGGCGAAGCGCTCGTCCTCGACGAGGTGCTCGGCGTCCAGGCACGCGCACAGGCGCCGCCACAGCCGGTCGTTGTTCGCGCCCACCGTGACGAAGCCGTCCTTGGTGGCCAGCGCCTGGTACGGCGCCGACATCCGGTTGGCGGAGCCGAGCTTGGCCGGCACCCGCCCGGTGTCCCAGTACTCGGTGGACTCCCACACCGCCAGCGCCAGGGCCGACTCGAACAGCGACGTCTCCACCCGCTGGCCCAGGCCGGTGCGCTGCTTGGCCGACCAGGCCGCGAGGATGCCGATCGCCATGAACAGGCCCGAGCCGAGGTCGGCGACCGGGATGCCGCTCTTGACCGGCCGGCCGTCGGGCTCGCCGGTGATGCTCATGACGCCGGCCATCGCCTGGGCGATGAGGTCGTAGCCGGGGCGGTCGGCGTACGGGCCGCTCTGCCCGAAGCCGGAGATGCTCGCGTAGATCAGCCCGGGGTTGTCGGCCGCGAGCGACTCGTAGTCGACGCCGAGCCGGGCCGCGACCCCCGGCCGCCAGTTCTCGATGACGACGTCGGCCCGCGAGGCCAGGTCGCGGAAGGCGGCGACGCCCTCGGGGGTCTTGAGGTCGAGCACGGCGCTGCGCTTGTTGCGGTTCAGCGACATGAACGCCCGGCTGTCCTCGCCCTTGCCGGACCGGCCCCAGGAGCGGCGGGTCTGGTCACCGCCGTCCGGGTTCTCGACCTTGATGACGTCGGCCCCCAGGTCGGCCAGGACCATCGTGCAGAACGGGCCGGCCATGACCTGCGTCAGGTCCAGCACCACCATGCCGGCCAGCGCGCCGCGCGCCTGCGCCGCCGGCTCGTGCGCCTCGCTGCTCATCGGTGTCCCCTCGTCCCCCTCTGCACAGCCCCGTCGGCTGCGCCGGAGGGGTGGGGCGGCCGCTCGGCGACCGCCCCACCCCGTGTTCTCAGCTGCGCCTCACTGCGCCGCGAGGGCCGAGTTCACCTCGTCGATGAAGGCCGTGGCCGCGTCCTCGACGCTGGCGCTCCCGAACGAGATGCTCTCGTAGGCGCGGTCGAACGCGGTCTCGAAGTTGGCCTGGTACCCGGGGGGGTAGACCACCGACGGCGGCTCGTTCTCCACGATCTGCTGGTACAGCTCCAGCGTGTGGCGCTGCAGGGGCGGCAGCTCGGGGTTGTCCAGCTGCTGCTGCAGGTGGCGCGTGTTGGTCACCGTGCCGTTGTTGGAGGCGAACAGCGCGGCCGCGTCGTCGTCGTTCGCCCAGAAGTCGATGAAGGCGGCCGCGGTGGGGACGTTGTCGCAGTTCGTCGGGATGGAGAAGCCCGAGGTGAAGAGCACGTTGCCCGAGCCCTCGTCGCCCGACGGCATCGCGACGGTGGTGAGCTCCTGGCCCGGCTTCAGGCCGGTCAGGGTCGCCTGACCGGGCGTGAGCGCGTTGCCGGGGACGCTGTCGAGCAGGGCGCTGCCCTGGGCGACGTAGCGCTGCTCCGTCTGCACCGGCTCCTCCGAGCGCTGCGCGGCGGTGGTCGTGCCCCCGGAGGTGCGCAGCTCCTCCCAGAAGTTCCAGAAGTCGACCAGGGTCTGCTTCTCGAAACCGATCTCGGTGCCGTCGAACAGGTCCTGGCCCATGCCGCGGACCCACGCGATGAAGTAGTTCGGCAGGCCACCGCCGAGGTTTGCCGCAGCGATCCCCTCCGGCAGGGCGGCCTGGGCGTCGGTGATGTACTTCCCGAAGTCGTCCCAGTCGTAGCCCTCCTCGGGCAGCCCCACGCCGGCCTGCTCGGCCAGGGTCTGGTTGATCTCGACGGCGTCGTAGGCGGCGCCGTAGGGGATCATGTAGAGCTTGCCGTCGAGGCCGCGCCCGGTGTCCAGGACCTCCTTGGGGATGTCGTCGACGTTGATCGCGCCGGACTCGATCATCGGGTCGAGGTCGAGCAGGACGCCCTTGGTGCTGTAGTCGTTGAGCTGGCGGCCCTGGGTCTGGGTGAGGCAGGGCAGGTTGCCACTGGAGGCCTGGACGTTCAGCCGCTCCCAGTAGGCGGCGAAGTCGGCGAACTCGGACTCCACCGTGACCCCGGGGTGCGCCGCGGTGAACATGTCGGCCACACCGGTGGTCAGCTCCACGCGAGGGCCGGAGCCCCAGTAGGCCAGGCGGACGTTGCCGGTGATGTCGCCCTTGCCGTCCACCACGTCCTCGCCGCCGCCGCCGCCGCCACCGCTCCCGCCGACGGACGTGCCGCCGCCGCAGGCCGTGGTCATCAGGGCGAGCGCCGCGACGCCGGCCGCGAGGCTGGTGCGGCGCCGCAACTTCCGGCTGCTGTTCGTGAACATCTTCGTTCCTCTCTCGGTGCATCGGATCGCTCGTCGGTGAGCGGTCGTGCCGCAGGAGCGCGGCCCTGGAGCGGGCCCCGACCCCGGGGGCCGGTTCCTGCGGCGCCTCCGTCGGCGTCACTCAGGACGTGCTGTGCAGGTATTGTCTACAATAGTCGGCGCGCCTGATCAAGCACTGTCACCCGATCGTGACCTGCTACTTCAGACCGCTGGTGGCGATGCCCTCGATGAGCAGCCTCTGGGCGACGAGGAAGAAGCCGATGATGGGCGCCAGGGACAGCGTGGCCATGGCGAACAGCGGACCGAAGGCCGACTCGCCCGTGGCGTCGAGGAAGCCGTTGAGGCCCTGGGTCACCGTCCACTTGTCGGGCTGGTTCAGGTAGAGCAGCGGGCCCAGGAAGTCGTTCCAGGTGTGGATGAAGGTGAACAGCGCCGTGGTTCCGATCGCCGGGATCGCCAGCGGCAGGATCACGCGACGGAAGATGCCGATGTGACCGCAGCCGTCCAGTCGTGCCGCGTCGTCCAGCTCCCGCGGCAGGGTGCGGATGAACTGCACCATGAGGAAGATGAAGAACGCGTCCGTGGCGAGGAACTTCGGCACCACCAGGGGCAGGATCGTGTTGATCCAGGCGAGCTGGTTGAAGATGATGTACTGCGGCACCAGGGTCACGTGGTAGGGCAGGAGCATCGTGCCGAGCATGAGCGCGAAGAGCACCTTCTTGAACGGGAACTCCAGCCGCGCGAAGGCGTAGGCGGCCAGCGAGCACGAGAACACGTTGCCGATGATGCAGAGCCCTGTGATGACCACGCTGTTCAGGAAGTACCGCGAGAAGTTCAGGCTGCCGTAGTGCCAGCCCTGGCGGTAGTTGTCCAGCGTGAGGTTCGAGGACCAGACGCCGATGGTGCCGAAGGCCTCGTTGCTCGGACGCAGCGAGGCGCCCACCATCCACAGCAGCGGGTAGAGGATGACGAACAGCACCAGCAGCAGCACCGCGTGCCGGGCGATGCTGAGGATGACGGGGTTGCGCGAGCGGCGGCGACCGAAGACCGGTTGGTCCAGCACCGAGGGCGCAGCGGGGGCCTGTGTGCTCATTTCTCATCTCCGTAGTGGACCCAGAAGCGGGCCGTCGCGAACATCACGGCGGTGAAGATCCCGAGCACCAGGACCAGTGCCCAGGCCATCGCGGCGGCGTAGCCCATCTCCAGGTTGGAGAAGCCGCGCTGGTACAGGTAGAGCGTGTAGAAGAGCGTCGAGTCGAGCGGGCCGCCCGTTCCGTTGCTGACCACGTAGGCCGGCGTGAACGCCTGGAAGGCGTTCACGGTCGTGAGCAGGACGTTGAAGAAGATGAGCGGCGTGAGCATCGGCAGCGTCACGTTGACGAAGCGGCGCAACGGCCCTGCCCCGTCGACGGAGGCGGCCTCGTAGAGTTCCTTGGGCACCTGCCGCAGGCCCGCCAGGAAGATGATCATCGCGGAGCCGAACGTCCAGACGCTGAGGATGATCAGGGTGTAGATCGCGGTGCCGGGGTCGCCGATCCAGCTCTTGCCCTCGATGCCGAACTTGGCCAGCACGGCGTTGAAGACGCCGGTGCCGCCGAAGATCTGCCGCCACAGCACGGCGATCGCGACGCTGGCGCCGATCAGGGAGGGCAGGTAGAAGGCGGCGCGGTAGAAGGGCAGGAACCGCATGCCCATGTTGAGGATCATGGCGACCGCCAGGGACACCACCAGGATCGACGGCACCGCGATGATCACGTACTTCAGGGTCACGCCCACGGAGCTCATGAAGCGGGGGTCGTCGAGCATCCGCTGGTAGTTGGCCATCCCCCGCCACTCCGGCGGCGTCAGCAGGTTGTACCGGGTGAAGGACAGGTACAGCGAGTAGATCATCGGCCCCAGCGTCAGGAAGGCCATCCCCACGAACCAGGGCGCCAGGAACCCGTACCCGGCCAGAGCCTCGCGGCGCGACTGGCCCATCGGCCGGCGGCCCGCGGGCGCCGGGTCCAGCGCGGCCCGGGGGTCGTCCAGCACCTCACCCACCTGCTGGCTCAGCGGCACCGGCCGCGACCCGTCTCCCTCGGGCGCGCTCGCCCTCTCCCGCACACCTCTCATCGCGCACCTCCTGCAGCTCGCTCCTGGTGGGCCGCGGCGTGCGCCTCGACCCGGTCCGCGAGCACCTGGGCGAGCAGCCCCGCCACCGGCACGCGGACGTCGGCGGCGCGGGCCGCCGCCACCACCTCGAACAGGTCCTTGCTCCACGGCCGCTCGCTCGGGGGCGTGCCGCCCTCGTCGTAGGCGGCCGCGGTCTCGTCGAAGAAGCTCCAGTTGCGGGACACCCACGAGTCCCCGGTGCTGGAGGAGGTGACCTCGAAGACGGCCTCCTCCGCGACGCCGTGGGCGGCCGCGAGGTCGAGCGCCTCGTGCACCCCCGCGAGCGCCGACAGCATCATCAGCTGGTTGGCGAGCTTCGTGGCGGCACCGGCGCCCGGCGCGCCGACGAGCAGCACCTGGCTGCCCTCGGTCTCCAGCAGCGGCCGGACCTCCTCGAGGACGGCCGCGTCGCCGCCCACCATGATCGTCAGGTCACCCGCCTCGGCGCGGGCGGCGCCACCGCTGACCGGCGCGTCCAGC
>Ga0210040_10004978_pt1 | contig 17083 bp, 14 predicted proteins | sample CryGeyCG12114_NA_FD_185462 | JGI IMG/M metagenome (GOLD analysis project Ga0210040, IMG submission 185462) | Groundwater microbial communities from aquifer - Crystal Geyser CG19_WC_8/21/14_NA (SPAdes) (version 2) | ecosystem: Environmental > Aquatic > Deep subsurface > Groundwater | place: USA... | reverse complement strand
TTTGCGGCCACTCACGCCACTGCCACTGCCACTGCCACTGCCACTGCCACTGCCACCGCTGCCGCCCCCGAGCTGAAGCCTGACTCGCACGCCGCCCGCCTTTGGGTTGCCTCGCATGCTCGGCCAATATCTCCCTCTGGCTGACACGCTGACTGACACGCTGCCACAGCACTGAACAGCTACACTTTCTTCATCTTTCCTTCCCTGCTGATCCCTGACTTCTGCTCACCCTCACTCTTGTGCCAGCGATTCCTCCCATATCCATCTAGCTACTGCTTCTCGTGTGTCGGGGTTTGTTTCCTCCGTCGCATCAACAACGCCATCTTCCCTGCAGGTGTGCCATTGGCACGTCCCTGTTTCGGCCGATACCACCTCACACCTTCCGTGCCATCCTGATACACCACCTACCTATCGCGCGCCTCGAGCACTGCACTACCACTTCACAACTGCACCATCGCTTTACACATATTGCTTTCGCCGCTGACCACAGCATTGTGCACCTGTACAAACCCGTTGAGATCTGGTCTGGGCAGTCTAAGCATCCTCGCCTGCTCCCGCAGCCCTGCTGCCACCCGAACGGCTTTGGTACACGGCATCGACCTTGCATCTTGAGCAATGGCGTTTAATGCGACGAGTATGATACTAGCTAATCGACATTGTATTTCCCAGCTGACCTTTCCATAGCGAGCGTCGCTGACGTGTCCACGAGTGTATACTCCACCAGTACCTCGACCAGCCTTACCACCTCATTTTCTACCATTTACCAGACATCAAGCACATCTACAGAAGCATCCACTATAACCTCTGTATCCACCTCCCTCGCGTCCGTCATCGTGTCCTCGATATATATCACACCTTCAACCACAGTGATTATACCTCCGACAACAACCATTCCCCCGAGTATCGTCGCTGTCACGTCCACGATCTACGAGACGCCAGCATCAACAGGCGGCACAGAATCTCCCACAGCGATAGTAATAACTTCCACTGTCTCAATTCCCGCCAGCACAGTTACTCCCACTTACGCTAACTCGGACGCAACGACAACGTCATCCTCTTCCGCGACACCCTCAGCACTCGGTGTCACCGGCTCGAAAACAGGTGATTCTGGGGGCCTTGCCTCAGGGGCTAAGATTGCTATTGCCGTTATCATTCCCATAATAGTTATAGCGGCAGCATTCTTGCTCGGATTGTTTTTCTGGAGGAAGAGGAAGGCACGGAAGAATGAGGAGGAGCAGCGCAAGGCCGAGATGGCAGAATATGGTTTCAATCCCAACAACGACCCCAACCTTACACCAGTCGCAGCTGCTGCATATACCGATGGTGGGTCGGAGGCTGCTGATGATGCCGGTTATCGTGGTTGGGGTACCACTTCATCAGCGCGCAAGCCGTCCACCACCCTTGGCTCTAACAGTCGTCCAGTGGCGGCCATGTCAGACAGCGGCAGCCAACCAGGCGGTTATGGATATCAGCATTCACCTGTGGGCACCGGTCAAGGTTCTGATCACTACTCAGCAGATGGCTTGATGAATACGCATCCAGAGGACGGCGAGACCATCGGCGTTCTTGGCGGTGCTGGAGCGGGAGTAGCAGGAGCGGCGGCACTATCAAGGAACCGAAGCGGTAACGCCGACATCCGTCGTGGTCCTTCCAATGCTTCGTCAGCATATTCAAATGGCCGGCACTCGGAAGTATCGTCTGACATTCCAGACATGCCTGGACCATATTACCAAGAAGAAGTCCCGTACAATATTTACAACGATGCACAGCCTAGCCATGGGCCTTATGGTGACGGTACATATGGCGGGTCGACTGGCCAGCCTGTCATTAAAGATTTACAGGCTCGAAGGAATACTCGGATCGAAAGAGCGCCCACCTTCCCACAAACTCAGAGTGGTGTGGCTACCAACTTTTGAGCGTTTTCTTTGTCCAGTTACGGCGTTGGGGATTTGAGCGTTCAGACATTGACCTGAAGTGGAAAGGTGAAAAGTCGGCGAACTTTTTCTACATTTATACCCTGTTATCTGCCGCAGTACTGTTGTTGATATCAAATATACGATTTTCCTTATGTGAGCGGTTGTCGCTCTCTGAAAAGACAGGGCAGATGGTTTGTATGTACGTGAACCCAGTACTTCATAATGGTGGTTGGTGGAAGTTGCCCCGAGGCAGTCGCAAAGACTTGAGAGTATATCTGCTCGTGTAGCTGTTGAGAAGCAGAAAATGTTGCAGTCGGATTTATATGCAAGATCGATGTGCCAGCCTTCGCAACTCGTTGTTTACTGGATCTCGAAATCATCCCATATTATTACATCACTGCACCCACGAAAGCAGACCACTCCGTACCCACCCTGGGTAGATTCCGCTTCAACCGTGTATTGGCACGTTGCCTCGAAATTTATGGTGTTTCTAGCATAATCCAGCAAGCAGTAAATCGGCCAAACATGGCGCATGAGTCATTGTGCCTGCCTTAATTTTCCAACACAAATAGCACTTGCACACGTAACATTGTCCCAACCTGAATCAACCAAAAACCCTCCCCTCCCAAGGGCCATCACCATCTCCCGGACAATCGACAATATCGCGGTTTGATTTTAATCCTAAACGAACCGACCGAAGCGACGATTTTCTCGACAACCGGTAACCAAAGCCAAGTCCTCACGTCCATCAGATTCTGTCCCGAAAGCATTTTTTTCTCTCGCGCCCTTCCCGCACTATCTGAAGTCCACCCGTTTCAAGCGCCAGTCGTTCTTCCCCTTCTTCCTTTCCTTTCCACAGACCATGCCCCGTGGCGGCGGCGGCCAAGCACGCGACGTGCAAGTGTCCAAGGCGCTCTCGCGCTTGCTTCGGCACGCGGCCGTGGACGAGGGGGTTCCGATCGACAAGCATGGCTACGTGCGGATGGACGACCTGTTGGCGTGGAAGAGGCTGAAGGGGTTGAAGGTGGGGTTCGAGGAGGTCGTCGAGGTGGTGCAGGGGAACGCCAAGAAGAGGTTTGCGATGAAATGGGCGGAGCGGGGTGGGGTGGGGAAGGTGGTGGGTGGTGGTGATGGTGAAGTGCAGGCGGAGCAAGCGGAGCAGGTCGAGGACGGTGAGACGGCAAGGGCGGTCGCTGCGTTCGGTGAGGGCAGCGATAGGGATCCCACGCGTTACTTTATCCGTGCGACGCAGGGCCACAGCATGAAGGCGGTGGAGAGTGAGGGGTTGCTCGAGCCGATCACGCTCTCTGACCCGGCTGGTGTGCCCGAGACGGTGGTTCACGGCACGTTCTACGGCACGTGGGAGGTTATACTCCGGAGTGGGGGGTTGAAGAAGATGGGCAGGAACCACGTCCATTTCGCTACCGGACCGGGTTTGAACGAAGTGCTGCCTGGGCAGGGGAATGGAGATGGACTCGGAGAGACGGCGATAGGACATGTCCTGGGCGAGAACAAGGTGATCAGTGGGATGAGGGGGGATGCGCAGATTTTGGTGTATGTGGATATCAAGAAGGCGTTGCTGGTGGGAGGGTGGGAGTGGTGGAAGAGTGAGAATGGGGTGGTGTTGACCGAGGGTGTGATGGGAGAGGGGATGGATGACAAGATGGTGCCGATGGAGTATTGGGATGTTGTGGTCGAGGTCAAGGAGGGCTTGGGTGTGCTTTGGAGGAAGGGCGAGGGCGTTGTGAAAGAGTTGCCGCAGAATTTGAGGGCGAGAGGTGTGCCCAGGGGGAAAGGCGGTGGACCCAGAGGACGAGGACGGGGACGGGGAGGTGGAAGAGGTGCTGGGAAGCCGAAATTGATGGTCGAAGGTGATAAGGCTGCAGAAGACGCTTGAGGGAGTATGAGAGGTATGGAGACAACACGTATATCCAGGAGAAAGCTCACGCTTTTCACGCCTAGAAATCAACGAGACACAGCATGATGTAAAGAGATGTTGAAGAAGCACCCGCTCGTTGACGAGAAAGAAGAGAGCACCCCGTGCATCTCCGCTCATTCGCGACAGAAATTCCAATCTCTCCCACAACACACACTCTGCCACTCTCCCAACCTTCTCTATACCTATGGTCCGACAACTTCCTCAAACGTCTAGCTCTGTCCAGCAAGCACCACCTCTGATACATCCTCCCTCTGTCAATCCCACAGCCATGGAGGAAGTAAGTTTAGGTCGGCCCCGAGCAGGGACATCGCTGACATGGGCCAGTACTCGGGAGCGAGAGCGTCCACCAAACCATCAAGCTGGTCCTTCCGCCGGGCGTCTGCATTGTGACTTAGGAGCACACCAGTCGAAAGACAGCCAGCGGGCCCAGCGACAAAGCTGTTGGCCCAATAGCGATCTCCAAAAAGTGCAGCAGTATGCCAACCATTATGATAGTACCGGACCACCTATTGTACCTCTCCCATCAACACAATTCCCGACCATACAGTGAAACCACAGAAGCAGCGCTCAGAAAGTCTTTGCAATCTTCTTGCCTTGAATCATGCATCGTTCTCGGCACAAATGAAGGATCATTCTTCGGATCACAGGCTACCACACCTTCATACCACAATGCGGACGCGTCGATACTAAAGCAGCTGAAGACACGTCCCATTACACAGGAGCAGTTGGTCAATGAGGTCAAAGGCATATACGTAGGTCTAGTCATGGTGGAGAAGAAATGCGTGGAAATTTGCCAACAACGGTCTCTGACGACTAATAGCTTGACTAATGAGCTATGGCAGGCCCTTATATCTCTTCATAGGACCCTGTTACATGAGCACCATGACTCCTTCCTCACTAGTCAGCACCCTACTACATCACCGGCTTTACGTCGTTTAGCAACAAAGTATGCTACACTGGCACGTATATGGCGGCAGGGTATACACTTGATAGGGGTTTTGATGGAATCTGTTCCAAGCTTTGTTGAAACTTGGATTGAATGCTTAGGCGACCTCGCTCGCTATCGTATGGTCATCGAGGAGGTAGACCCAAGAGATCGAGAGATCTGGTCAAATGTGGCCCGTATGTGGTATATCAAAGCTACGGATAAGTCGTCAAATGTCGGCAGCTAGCTGGGAGGTTTCTTCCTCAGTGGATTGATGGCACCCGAGTTGACAATCCGACGCTCTAAGCTCGATCACCATCAAAGGTTCAGCGCTGATGATGGATCCCTGTCTGCTGCAGCGGGCACTGCCTACGTGGAAACACACTCCGCACAAGGGAACATGTGGTACCCTCGCGCGATTCGGAATCTCCTTTCGGACGGCATAGTCAGGGCAATCTGCGCTTCACTTCTGTTACCTTATTTACATGCCGCACCCATTGGAAACGTGTGTCGTGAATCGATCGCGGAAGATTTAAGGAGCTTCGGGAACAGTCTGACAATCGCGATTTTACAATGGACTTGCACAGTCGCGGGAACTGCGTTATGCATCTGGTTGATGATCGTCTGTTCAAACCGGAACAGCGCCATCAACTCGCAAATGCTCTCTGGCATAGGAGCACTCGGGATGACGATACTAGGAAGTCCCAGCGCCTCAACACAGGTGCGATGTGGTTTCTTTGTGTTTGCAGGCTTCCTCCTCGTTCGGTACGCCCAGGATTTATATCCGAACCTCTTTTCAGACGTTGTTTGGGTGCCAGCAGTCTTTTTCACCAGTGTCACAATTGACATCTTGATATGCCACCTTGCAGCTCCGAGCCAAGGCATCGATGTTTCGTGGTTCTTCTCACTCCTTGGTTGGAGCACCTGGACCTCGATCACCGGGCTGCTTTGGGTCCGACCAAACATACTGTGGCTTCGCAGACAACTGCATGGTATGCTTGCTGAGGCAGATAACCAGACCGTAAGCCACCACCAATTGTGACCAATACGGAGCGTCTACCTCACTGAAGGAATTCGGTGGTAGTGTGGTCCAAAACCGAAAAACGTCATAGTCTGTCGCACGACGGACTCAGGAAGACGACACCTCGTCTTCGACGGTCTCTCAACCAATACCATTATGTCTTGCGTGTAGGCGGTGTGGACGTTGGTATTGGATTTCCTAGCAGAAGCTGGAAGAAGGTAAATGGATTCGTTGAAGGATGAATCTATGTATAGGGGCAACGCCAGACCAGCAAATGCATTTCATTTGACAAGCGCCTAAATTGAATAATCTACCTTCCGCTCCTGGGAAGTATTCATATCATCAACTGTTCAGTGGTTCAACTTTAAAATCTTGTGATAGTACTGAGGGCAACACTCCTCGCGTAAGTAAGCATCAAGCCTCTTGCGACTCTACGTGGTGCATGCTATGGGTACGTAGCTTCGTGCTACAGCGTCTCTTCTACGATGATACACAATTTGTGTCCATCGCGGCTTCATGACATAGACATACATCAGAGAGTATAGACCATACGTACAGCAAGCGCATAACCTACCACAATAGAGTCGGAACAGCTTCTATGCGATTGGCCGCCGCCTTGTTTCTCTTTGAGGTCATCTCTGCATGCTTCCCGCCCTACGATTCAATGACTGCCATCTTTGGCGTAAGCTCTTCTGTAGGTCGGAGAGTTCGGTCGACGGGTTGTAGGCCGCCGCACAGCTTGGAAATGTTCATAATCATCTTATCTCTGTATATCTACGTAGTTAGTCAGCGCCGATGATACCGTTTCTAAGCGCTTACACGCATCGCACCGGCACACACTTATGATTTAACCAATTTTTGAGGTCCTTTGTTGATGCGCAAGACCCTGGATGATCAAGGCCGATATCGCTGGATTTACAGGACGCAGATGTCCACGGTTGGCACATGCTAACTTATTGTCCGCCCGCCGATGCACGACCCCGTTGGCAACCGACGATAGCCGCAGAGAGCTACGGAGCATTGATTGCTCTTGGGATGATACATAAAATAATATCACTGAAGCTGAGTGTGCTCCGTCTATCTTGACAGGTCCTCAACCATGTCTAAAGTCTGCAGGAGCATCTTAACGTCTAGGTTGGCTCCCTCAAGGAGCACCACGCCTTCACGCACATCCATCAAACACTTCCACACCACGCAACCTTCCTTGGCCAATCTCGCAGCTTTCAGAGTACCCGAGATCAAGAACGAACCTAACAAGCACTACCAAAAAGGCTCGCCCGACAGAGATGCTTTGGCTACTGCGCTCCGCGACTTGCAAAAGAACGCCCCCATGCACGTCCCAATCGTGATCTCGGGAAAGAACAAGAAGACCGATAACATATCGACACAGCACAATCCTTCCTCACACTCGGAAGTTGTTGCGCGATACTGTAATGCGTCGACCCACGATGTCCACGAAGCTATCGAGGGCGCACTAGCTGCGAAACCCGCATGGGAAGCCCTACCCTATGCCGATCGAGCTGCCGTTTTCCTCAAGGCTGCGGACCTGATCAGCACAAAGTATAGATATGAGATCATGGCTGCTACAATGCTAGGACAAGGAAAGAATGCTTGGCAGGCAGAGGTGAAAGATACACGCACACCCGCAGTCTACAAACGCTGACTAGTGGCCAGATCGACGCAGCAGCTGAGCTTGCGGACTTCTTGAGGTTTAACGTGAGATATGCAGAAGAACTCTATGCACAGCAACCGCCCTACAACTCCCCTGGCGTCTGGAACCGAGTAGAGTACAGGCCTCTCGAAGGTTTCGTTTACGCCGTCACCCCTTTCAACTTCACGGCCATTGCAGGAAACCTACCAGGAGCTCCAGCCCTTATGGGTAATGTCGTGGTATGGAAGCCCAGTCCTTCATCCATTACTTCGAGCTACCTGGTCCACAAAATCTTCCAGGAAGCGGGTATGCCTGCTGGAGTCATTCAATTCGTCCCTGGTGATGCCGAGGAAGTCACAAAGGCCGTTCTTTCTCACCCACAGTTTGCCTCCTTACATTATACCGGAAGCACCGCAGTTTTCCGCAAGTTATACGGTCAGATTGGTCAAGGGATCGCGGAGGGTACATACAAGGGCTACCCGAGAATTGTTGGTGAAACAGGAGGCAAAAACTTCCATCTCATACACAAGAGCGCCGACCTCCAGAACGCCGTTGTGCAGACAGTCCGTGGTGCTTTCGAGTACCAAGGACAAAAGTGCAGTGCCTGCTCAAGACTGTACGTTCCAGCTTCCATGTGGGACGAATTCAGAAAGCAGCTTGTAGCACACGTTGAGAAGCTGAAGATGGGGCCTCCCGAGGAATTTGGAAACTTCATTGGCCCAGTGATCCACGAAGCGAGCTTCAAGAAGCTTTCAGGAGCAATTGACGCTGCAAAAGATGACAAGGACCTGGAATTGGTGGTAGGCGGCAAGTATGACAGCTCCAAAGGATACTTCATACATCCCACGGTATACGTCACGAAAGACCCGATGCACAAGAACATGACCACGGAATTCTTTGGTCCATTGGTGACAACCTATGTCTACGACGACTCAACACCTACAGCGTTCGAAGACATCTGCAAGACCGTAGATAGCACTGGCGACTATGGTCTTACTGGAGCAGTCTTTGCGCAGGAGAGATACGCAATTCGCGCTGCCGAGGAGGCCTTGAGAAACTCTGCCGGAAACTTCTACATCAACACTAAATGCACAGGCGCCGTTGTTGGACAACAACCATTTGGTGGTGCCAGAGCTAGCGGAGTAAGTCGAGTTGTCTTTTTGTGCAGATATCAGCTAATGCAACACTAGACCAACGACAAGGCTGGATCAGCCGCGATCTTGTCAAGGTTTGTAAGCATGAGGGCGATCAAGGAAGAAACGCTCAGCCAGCCGGAGGTAGCATACCCTTCGAACGATGTATGAAATGGCTTCACGTGAACGACCATGTTTGTAATGTTATAGCATTAAGGGGCGATATCCAAAAGCATCACCTAGGTAGTTTGGCGTACTGATTGGTGGGAGATTTGAGAGAAGGGTAGGTCATATAGTGTCGATAGAGCTGGGTAAAGGGGAGGGGCAAATAGCTCTCGAAATGGACACGTTTCGGCGTTGTATAATCGCGCGGTATTGTTGCCATGCTGTCGGTTGGTTGTAGATATAGTGCACGTTGTGTACTGCTGTTGACGCGCTCCGGTTTGTTGATGCCTGGATGTTCTAGCGCGATGATCGACTGGCTGGTGCCTGCATTGGCTCAGCTCGATTGGGCCAAGCGTCAAGTCACGGCTTCCCTTCACCGCCAATTAGATTTGCCAAGCACGAGCCCTTTGTTATTCTGCTGCTCCCACTCCCAATCCCACTCCCACCACAAGCAATTGGCCTCCTCATACGATCCTCCACCGCCATCAACAGCGTCTCCCCATCACCTCTCGCTCTTCAGCCCATCCTGAATCCCCGAGCGGCTCTATCATCCTCGCATATTTCGACTTAACCACATATCGCCAACATGCGTGAAATTGTGAGTTCCAATACTCTGCACAGCGTGTTGAAGCCCTTGCTTTCCCCCTACCCCGCCTAGACTGCGGTTTATCAACTTGACCTTGAGCTGACCATGATTTCAATAGGTTCACCTTCAAACCGGCCAATGCGTATGTTCACACACCATCTAACAAGAAGGAAGAGTTGGCTCACAATCATCAGGGTAACCAAATCGGTGCTGCTTTCTGGTATGCTTCTTAGACGCGCCTACATAGATCAATAAAATGCTAACATACTCTCAGGCAAGTCATTTCCGGCGAGCACGGCCTCGACGGCTCTGGTGTGTACAATGGCACCTCCGACCTCCAGCTCGAGCGCATGAACGTCTACTTCAACGAAGTGTGTCTTCCCCCACAACCCCAACAATCATCAATTGACACAATGATAGGCATCCGGCAACAAATATGTTCCCCGTGCGGTACTTGTCGACCTGGAACCCGGTACAATGGACGCCGTCCGTGCCGGTCCTTTTGGTCAACTTTTCCGACCAGACAACTTTGTCTTCGGCCAGAGTGGTGCTGGTAAGAGAAAAAGAAACATAGCATAACGAAATCCATAATAACAAGACGACAGGTAACAACTGGGCAAAGGGACACTACACCGAGGGCGCAGAGCTCGTCGACCAAGTCCTCGACGTCGTCCGTCGCGAGGCCGAGGGCTGCGACTGCCTACAAGGTTTCCAGATCACACACTCGCTCGGCGGTGGTACTGGTGCCGGTATGGGTACGTTGTTGATCTCGAAGATCAGAGAAGAGTTCCCCGATAGAATGATGGCCACTTTCTCCGTCATGCCATCACCAAAGGTCTCAGACACAGTCGTCGAGCCATACAACGCTACCCTTTCAGTGCACCAGCTTGTCGAGAACTCAGATGAGACATTCTGCATTGATAACGAGGTACGCAGTTCATTCATCTATCACTGACCCTGTACTGACTGAAACAGGCCCTCTACGATATTTGCATGCGCACGTTGAAGCTGTCAAACCCAGCCTACGGTGATCTAAACCACCTCGTTTCTGCCGTCATGTCCGGTGTCACTACCTGCCTGCGATTCCCAGGTCAACTCAACTCTGATCTACGAAAGCTTGCGGTCAACATGGTTCCCTTCCCTCGTCTACACTTCTTCATGGTTGGCTTCGCGCCTTTGACCAGCCGTGGCGCCAAAAACTTCCGTGCTGTTACCGTTCCTGAGCTCACACAACAAATGTACGACCCCAAGAACATGATGGCTGCTTCGGACTTCAGAAATGGTCGCTACCTGACTTGCTCAGCCATTTTCCGTGGCAAGGTCAGCATGAAGGAGGTCGAGGACCAGATGAGAAATGTTCAGAACAAGAACAGCAGCTACTTCGTCGAGTGGATTCCAAACAACTGCCAGACCGCACTCTGCTCCATTCCTCCACGTGGTCTTAAGATGTCGGCAACTTTCGTTGGTAACTCTACTGCCATTCAAGAGCTCTTCAAGCGTGTTGGTGATCAGTTCAGCGCTATGTTCCGACGAAAGGCTTTCTTGCATTGGTACACTGGAGAGGGTATGGACGAGATGGAATTCACCGAAGCTGAGTCAAACATGAACGACTTGGTATCTGAGTACCAGCAATACCAGGAAGCCAGCATCTCCGAGGGCGAGGAGGAGTACAATGAGGAGGAAGGCGCTCTTGAGGGCGAGGAGTAAATATGTCAAACGGCGCAGATGTTGAGGAGACTGAGCTATCACCATTGATTGGTGGTTGCTGTTTTCAAGTCTTGTCAAGGATATGCACGATACCATGATTAGCGGTCGAGTTTTTGTTTCTAAGTCCCGGCACGAAAAACTGTTTGGTAGAGCAATGGTTGACCAATTGAGCAGGAAGGCGAATAGGCGAGCAGGCATATTGGCTTCCTGGAATGTAATTGCGTTGATGGGTCATTCAAACAATCCAAAATTTCGGAAAATCACGGCTTTCATATGAAGAGTGAGACTGTTTCCGTTGCTTCCGTGCAGTGCTACCCCCTTAGCTAACAGAAACATTGTCTCACTCACCGTCGCCTTTCACGAAGAAATGTATGTACGCCCTCGCATTGTGGAATCACTTTAATTGATATTGCAGGTCGGATTCGTTGCTATAAGCTGGCCCCAGTCCCGTGAGGATCGCAAAGACTTACTTCCAGAGCATATTTTCAGAGCATATCCCCCTCCTTGTCCGTTCTGCTTCCAAAGCAGAATATTGCTCGTGCCGCCGTCTCGCTGCCATCAGCTCGCTACCACGAGAGGGCCAATCGAAAAGCCAGAGTCCCCGTCCGTCTGTCTGAATGGAAGACGAAAAAAAGGGAGGGGGGAGGTGAAGGGCGAAGTCCTGCGCTGGGATACCAAAGGGCAAGGTCGACGAGGCCGCTGTGACGGACGTTGTTGTGGTTGTGTGTCCGAGACCGATAATTTCTTTTGTCCAAGGAAATGTACTAGGTACGTGCTAGTTATTTTCCTGCCTAGACGTCTGGGTTTGTCGATTTGTCAGGTTAACATCCTGCCAGCCACACGGGGAGACTGTCACGAGGCCTTGGTCTTGTCACAATTCCCGTCGAGCTTTTCGTGGGGGTTTCCAAGGTTGGCGACCAGTTCTTTGACCTTAACTCTCTGATATACTGTCGGAGAATTTTAAGTGTGCGGTCTTGCTACAACACATGTTTCGTCGACGACGTGTGCTCATCAGCGTCGTGTTTGACAACGAGCCAAGAGCATGGATGTTGTATGGGTCTACACTCGACGTACGTTGAACAACCTTTGGACAGCAAACCAACTCCTCTGTCCTTGCTGGCGCGAATATGCAGTCTCATGCTCGACGAGAGCCTTGCTCTCGATGTCCGAGATCTTCCAAGACCGCAAGAACAAGGTGCTCGTCGCCCCGAGAAAGAACATGCAGCCCACGAAGATCTGGGAGGACAGGTAGCCCGAGGCCGCGACGATTTGCAACGCGATTGGCTCGGCAAAGGTGGTGGGCAGGACCAATGCCAGAAAGATGATTCCGAATGTCGACGGCAGACGCTTCAGGCCGACGACCTCGGCGGTGACGGGTGCCATGGTGCCCCAGAACGTGCCGGCTACCGTGCCTGAAAGGAAGGCAAAGACCAGCAGCAAGGCGTAGCCCTTGGCCGGCGCCCACAACGCAAGACAGAACACGCCACACAACGCGGTCATCAGTGTGGCCACGTTGATTCGGCCCAGCTTGTCGCTGCAGTGCCCGATGATGGGCCTCGCTATGGCGAGGCCGGCATTGAACAGTGCGCCGATGACCGAACCTTGCTGTTGCGTCAGCCCGATCGATGTTGCGTAGTGGGGCAACGAGTACAGCAGAACGATGTAACCAAGTTCCGTGAAGAATCCCCATGCAATGACGAGAATGACTTCGACTCGCACAAGTTCTCGGTGGTCGAAAGACCGCTGGCTGGGACCGATTATCTTGTTCCGATCTTTGAGGAACAAGGAGCATGTCAGGTTGACTGCCAGGGTGCAAAAGGCGAGCACGCGGTAGGTCCATTTGAGCCCGATGGACTCTGCGGCAACTCCTGCTCCCAAGTTATATGCCAACCCTCCGATTCCTGCGCCTGAAGAGGCGGCCCCGAGGGCCAGCGAGCGGCGGCGTGAGAACCATTGGGGAAGGACGGCGGTGGCGGTGATATACAGGAAGCCCATGCCCCAGCCGAAGCAAACGCCCTGGGTGAGGAAGAGGTGCCAGATTTTCGTCGAATACGAGGCGCCAAACAGCGCGACGAACACCAATACCGTCCCAATTAGCAGAGTAGATCGGGTCGAGAGATACCTGTTCGACTTGGCCACGACGGGAGAGATGAGCAACGACTGTGAGATAGAAAGACCTCCTATAAGCGCGTATTCGAATTGGGTGGCGCCTGCAAAGGTTGACTCGGCCAAATAATGTGACAAGAAGATTCCCCAGGCCTGATGAACGTCAACATCAACTTCTGGCTTAGGACAGCCCATTTACATACACTATTGACACCCCATGTATTTCTGAGATCCTGTCAGATCCCGTGCTGTAGTGTACCATTGGGGTAATGGACTGGAAGGGCTTACGCGTTGATGAGAAACACACAAGCCGTGCATACCCATCCGTATCCTCCATCGGGAGGAACGTCTTCAACATGTGCTATGTTCATGGCATCATGACGAGACCCCGGCTCGGACAAACTGATATTAGTCTGACCTGTCCGTGCCTGAGAGGTTTCCGTGGCCATTGGGATTTTGAGCAAGTTCAAGTCACGGACGCTCAGCCAGACAATCTTATGTCCTTGAATGGAAGACTTTCACGCGTGTCCAAACATTTTTGGACCAGCTCTTATTCCGTTCTATTCGGGTACTCACATAATATTTCACGCAGGGACTAAGACCTCGGAGCCGATGTCAAGGCGTCATCGCACGATTCTTGGCCCGAAGACGGAGACATGGGAAAGGCACTGCACTGCATGGTTTCGTTTCGTGTCAGCCTCACGAAAACAATCGCTGTGGAACATCTGAAAGGCATCGAAGTTGGCGATGGCTTGACTGTTTCAGTGATGGACTGAAGTTCACGAGAGGCTGGAAGAAGCTTGAAGCTACGATGCTGACCATGCTTCGCCAAGCACCCGTCCCTCTCCTGGCATCGTGCCTTTCATCACGAAGGAAATGCGTGCAGAGACAGGCGCACTGTTTACTGTCCCGAAAACTTCATGAAACCTGATTGCACAAAGAGAAGTCGCCTTGGGAAACAATCAAGGACCGGGAACAAAGGAAGCTGGGAAAATGGCATGCTCAGAATAATGTAGTTCTGAGGAGATTTCTCTCCGAAGATAGACCGGTCATCAATATCTGCACGTCCTAGCAAAGAAGAAGCCGCTTTGCAGACATTTTAATCGAACGAAAGCGATATGCGGAAACGGGAGCCGCAAGTCCGTCGCAACCGGTCTGCTGTCGGTATGCGGCTGAAGGGGCTCGTCTATCGAACGAATAACCACGACAATAACCGTGTTTGTTCATCATACCCACGTTGTCGGCTGCTGCTGCTGCCGCTGCTGCACCGCGGCGGGCTTTAACTCCGCTCCATTGTCGACCCGATGACGCCCAGCCCGAGATGTTTGCTGACTCTCCACTGAACCTGCGCCACTCTGACCCAGGCCTCTCTTCATCATTCTCCCAAGGATGCCCACCATCTCCGCAGCATCCTCGAAGCTTTCATCGTCCATGCCTTCTTGCGCCTCATATACATGTCTTATGCCCACTCTTGCCATCTTTCGACTCTGCTCCGCTTCATGAAGACCATCATACAAGTAAGCTACAAGCTCCACCTTTACCGACAAGCGGATGGGGTGAGACCCAGGCAGTAGGCGCTCAGCAAGTGTATTTGCTGCTTCGAATGTCGCAGTGGCCTTCGGCGTATAGTCCGTTAAAGGCAGGAGGAACGTTGCAGTGCCATTGCCATTCAACTTGCCTGTCGACTGGGCGAAATATGAAGGGATCGGTAGTCCAGGCGGCGTTCTGGCTGCGTTGCCAACGGCGCCGCCAAGACTGATGGCTGGTGATCGCTGGCGTCCGGTGGGTGAACGCCCGGTGAGCTCACGAGGAGTGGGTGACTTCGAGCCTTTGGATGAGAGTGGGTCCGGAAACAGTGAGAAAGAGTCGGCCCTGGAGCGGCTGATTTTGTTGTTAACTGGAGGATCGTTGTGAAAGAGGACAAAAATGTGGTAGAACGATGCGCGCAGTTTGTACGACAACACTTTTAACTCAACATAGTTGCCGACCATAGGAAGCACATATTGCTCTATCATGACAAGTCCTTCTCGAGCGAGCCATAGAATGTGATGTATTAGTTGTTTAGCTTTCGGATCTCGGGCAGGGTCCAGCCGCTGTGCTTTTCGTGCACGAAGTAGCTTCTCCGATAGAATGACTGAGAGACCTAGGACGCGAAACAGAAAACTAGACCAATGTCAGCATCCCCACAAAAACCCGTTTCCCACATATTGATACCTTGAAAGATAATTATTCTCGACACTCGTAGTTTTTGCAAAGTGCCCAAGAAACTTTTGATCCACCTCTGAGGAGGCCATCCAAAAGGCGTAGTTTGGAGGCTCAGCTGATGGACGCCACTGTCGGGACAAATAGGTCAGCTCAATGAACGCCATCTTCTTCTGTCTGATAGAACTGGTTGCCACTGGTATCATTGCAGGTTCAAAGAGATTGCACCGTGCCAAGATGTGCTCAACTGTGAAAGATATAAATCTCAGATGCTGCAGTCACCGCCACGTCCGTACTTGACGATGGACCACGATATCTGGAAGTGTTTCGAATCGAACTGCTTGGGGCTAGGATCACAGAAGTTCACTGCGAACACCTAGTGAAACATGAAAAGACGCGCAATTACCTTAGCCGCGCGGTGCGTACCTCAGCGCCTGCGAAATCGCCCACTTCTGCGACCGATGAAAGTATGTATTCGCCGTTTTCGTTTTCTCTCCTGATGTGACTTCACTTTTCGGTTCCTGCTGTGCACTTTTCTCGCATTCAAGTTGCGGAGAAGTCTGTTGTACGTTTGTAATTGTGTGGCTTGCCACGCTCTTATATGTTAATAGGAAACCGGCTCGATTGTTGATACAGATATTATGGTGGATCTTGCGATCGTCGTAAAATGTATGTGCAGAGTGCTATTTGCGTCGACGCCGAAATGAGGGAAGTAGGCGCTACAGGACTCTTCTCGTGACCTTTGCCCAATCGTTGAATATTATTACACTATGTACGATTTCAACGATTGCCACGACTGGCCGAGTGTAATGAGCGTTGGGTAGAGGTGAAGCAAGTCGAGCGGATGGGTATCTGTGACCTGGTCAGTACCGGCCAGCTTTCCGATGACGTGACAAGCTCGAACTACTGGACTAATAACATACCTCTGACAAGATCCTGAGTTACGTAGAGCAGTACAAAGCCCGCCGATTCGCCCAGCCTGGATTGTTGTAGCCAATAGGTGAGGGACATGTACAGGTGGTTGCTAAAGTGGTCGCAGAATGTTCCGAAACGACGAGGCTGTAGCACGTACTCGGTATTCGCCAAATGCATTATGCTGTCGTCAGGTGAGCTATAGTAACGTTGTGCTCCGGCTGGTATGGCTGCCCAAAGATCACGATCTCCCCAGTCAGATGGGACTGGTGGTTCTCGCCGTAGTGGGCGATGTGTTGGCAGATACCCAATCGTGACGGGGCGACCAGCTTGAAACCCGTCTTTTTTGGAAGCAGTCAACAGCAAGTTCGCGGAAGTGGAAACCAGTGGCAGGACGAATCACAATAACCGGAGATGTGGTAATTATCGCGGTTGGCAGAAGGAAGAAGCGAGTGTATTGTGCCGTGGTAGGGAGTGGACTTCATCTACGATCTAGTCAAGATCGAGGCAGGCGGAGGGGAGGACAGCTACAGGTCGGTGAGCGGTGCATGATGTCGTGGATAGCTGCATGAAGCATGAAGCCAACTTCGCAAGGAGGAGAGCAGGCGGATGTTGGGTCTGCAGGAGTGCCAACGCATCTGGCGCGTCTAACCTCTCGGTAGCCAGGTAAGCCGTCTTACCTTGTTGGTGGTAGCGTGTCAGGGTAGCCAACTAGCATGGCCACAAACAGAAAGCCACTTGCAGGGTACATCAGGCCGAGGAGGAGGAAAGGAAAGGGAAAAGAAGGGAAGAGAAGGGAAGGGGAGGAAAGGCAGAGTCT
>Ga0210040_10004977_pt1 | contig 17083 bp, 16 predicted proteins | sample CryGeyCG12114_NA_FD_185462 | JGI IMG/M metagenome (GOLD analysis project Ga0210040, IMG submission 185462) | Groundwater microbial communities from aquifer - Crystal Geyser CG19_WC_8/21/14_NA (SPAdes) (version 2) | ecosystem: Environmental > Aquatic > Deep subsurface > Groundwater | place: USA... | reverse complement strand
GGGAGTCCTTCGACTTCACCCGGCTGGTCGGCGTCGTCGGGTGCGTGCAGGGCAAGGACGTCACCGGCATGCTCACCGAGCTCGAGGGGCTGTGCGCCGAGCTGGTGGTCACCCAGCACAGCTCGGCACGGGCCATCCCGGCCGACGAGCTCGGGGCGCTGGCGGTGGACGTGTTCGGCGCCGACCGGGTCAGCGTGCACCCGCGGCTGGCCGATGCGATCGAGTCCGCGATCGAGCTGGCCGAGGCCGGGGCGGACGACGCGCTGGGCGGCTCGGGGGTGCTGGTCACCGGCAGCGTGATCACCGCGGGAGAGGCCCGCGCCCTGCTCGGGCGCCGGTCGTGACGGCGCCGGACCCGGTCCGCGCCGGGAAGGCCCTCGGCGGTGCGGCGGCGGCGATCCTGCTGCTGGAGGGGATCGCGGTGCTGTTCGTGCCGCGCGGCATCGCCCAGTCCGGTGACGGGCTGACCGGCTCCCGGCTCGCCGTCCTGATCGTGCTTGCGGTGCTGCTGGTGCTGGCCAGCGGCGTGCAGCGGCGGCCGCAGGGGCTGGTCATCGGCACCGCGCTGCAGGTCCCGTTGCTGCTCACCGGGCTGTTCGGCTCGGCGATGTGGCTGGTGGGCGGGGTGTTCGTGCTGATCTGGGCGTACCTGCTGCAGATCCGCAAGGAGCTGCTGGGCTCGCCCTTCGGCCCGCCGGTGAACCCCCCGACCGACCGACCGGCGGCCTGACCCGTTCGGGTGGACCCCGACCCCTCCCGGTTGGGCAGCTCGTCGCCGGTGACGAGACAGCAGTGACCGGGACGTCCGGTCGACCGGGAGCCGGGGGAGAGACCATGGCCGAGCACAGCCGCTGCTGCGGGCAGGAGCACGCGCGCCCGGCAGGCACCACCCGGCCCGGTCCGGCAGGCGGTTCGGCGATCAACCCGTCCGGTCCGATCAGCTACACCGTCGCCGAGTACGCCCACCGGGTCCGGCACCAGGTGCACGGCGATCTGGTCGAGCGGCATGCCCGCGAGCTGCACGCCCGGGCGAGCTACGACTGCTGGAACGGGCTCAGCGACAGGGACCAGGAGCTCTGGCGGCACATGGCCCGGCTGGACCTGACCGGCCGCCCCCGTCGCTAGGCAGCCGGGACGCTGCCCAGCTGCTCGCGCAGCCGGTCGGCGTCCGTCCCGTACGCTCCCGGGCGTGTCTGCACCCACTGCTGAGCGTTCGCTGGTCCTGGTCAAGCCCGACGGTGTCGCCCGGGGCCTGGTCGGTCAGGTCGTCGCGCGCCTGGAGGCCAAGGGCATGCGCCTGGTCGCCGCCGAGCTGCGCACCCTGACCGCCGAGATCGCCGAGACCCACTACGCCGAGCACCGCGAGCGCCCGTTCTTCGGCTCGCTGGTCGAGTTCATCACCAGCGGCCCGCTGCTGGCGCTGGTCGTCGAGGGGCCGCGGGCCATCGAGGCATTCCGCGCGCTGGCCGGGGCCACCGACCCGGTGAAGGCCACCCCCGGCACCATCCGCGGCGACTTCGCCCTGGAGGTGCAGAACAACATCGTGCACGGCTCCGACTCGCCGGAGTCGGCCGCCCGCGAGATCGCGCTGTTCTTCCCGCAGCTGGGCTGACCGCGGCCCTCGCCGGGGCCGGCCGCGAGCCCGCGAGTGGTGGGGAGCGAGGGGCCCCTTCTCAGCCGTCGACGTCCGCCGGCTCCTCGGGTGACGTCCACGCCAGGTGCCAGTAGGTCATCAGGCCGCCGGTGAACCACAGCAGGAAGCCCAGGCACAGTGCCAGCGTGACGTGCCCGGTCACGGCGACGACGGTGACCGCCCCCGTGAACGCCGCGAAGGTCAGCGCCGTGCTCGGCCAGCCCACCGCACGGTGCGAGCGTTCGCCCAGGCGTCGCTGGTGCTCGTCCAGCGAGCGGCCGTCGCGGTCCAGCACGCCCCGGATCCCCAGGTTGAGCACCGAGTGCAGCGGGATGAACGACAGCATCCCGACCATCCAGGCGATGAAGAACCACGTCGTCCAGCCCGAGCCGGTCGCCGCGGCGACCACGGTGGCGGCGACCAGCGCCGACAGGAGCGCGGCCTCGCCGACGACGGCGCGCCGGCGGACCGGGCGGTTGCGGGCCCAGGCGTAGCGCTCGTCCTCGAACGTGCGGGCGAGGTGGGTCCGCGCGGGGTGGCTGCTCACGATGTCCTCCTGAGGAGTTCCTGGCTGAGTGAGGGCAGTGGTTCCAGGGAGAAGACCGCCTCGACCGGCAGGTCGAAGTAGCGCGCGATGCGCAGCGCCAGGGCGAGCGACGGGCTGTACTCGCCGCGCTCGACGTAGCCGATGGTCTGCGGATGGACGCCGACCGCCTCGGCCAGGTCCTTGCGGCTGACGCCGCGGTCGGCGCGGAGCACGCCGATGCGGTCGTGGACCTTGTCGGTCTCGCCCTTGGGCTGTCTCCCCATGCCACAAACCGTAGCATTAATGCTGCACTCATCGGTGCACCGGACGCCCCGACGGCTCGCGCGGGGGAGAGCGGGTACCCGGTGGCCGTCTACCCTGGGCGGGCCATGACTGTCGAGTCCCTCTACCCCCGCCTCGAGCCGCTGCTCGCCCAGGTGCAGAAGCCGATCCAGTACGTCGGCGGTGAGCTCAACGCCCAGATCAAGCCCTGGGACGACGTCGCCGTCCACTGGGCGCTGATGTACCCCGACGCCTACGAGGTCGGCCTGCCCAACCAGGGCCTGATGATCCTGTACGAGGTGCTCAACGAGCGCCCGGACGCCCTGGCCGAGCGCACCTACGCCGTCTGGCCCGACCTCGCCGGGCTGATGCGGGAGAACGGCGTCGGGCAGTTCACCGTCGACGCGCACCGCCCGGTGCGCTCCTTCGACCTGCTCGGCGTCAGTTTCGCCACCGAGCTGGGCTACACCAACCTGCTCGAGGCCCTCGACCTCGCCGACGTCCCGCTGCACGCCGTCGACCGCGACGAGTCCCACCCGGTCGTCGTCGCCGGCGGGCACGCCGCCTTCAACCCCGAGCCGGTCGGCGACTTCATCGACTGCGCCGTGCTGGGTGACGGCGAGCAGGTCGTCGGGGACATCACCGACGTCGTCGCCGCCTGGAAGTCCCAGGGCTGCCCCGGCGGCCGGGTCGAGCTGCTCGCCCGGCTGGCCCGCATCGACGGCGTCTACGTGCCCCGCTTCTACGCGGTGACCTACTCCGGCGACGGCGCCATCGCCGAGGTGCTGCGCACCCGGGACGACGTCCCGGCCCGGATCGGCAAGCGCACGGTCATGGACCTGGACGAGTGGCCCTACCCCAAGCAGCCGCTGGTGCCGCTGGCGGAGAGCGTGCACGAGCGGATGAGCGTGGAGATCTTCCGCGGCTGCACCCGTGGCTGCCGGTTCTGCCAGGCCGGGATGATCACCCGCCCGGTGCGCGAGCGCACCATCACCGGCATCGGCTCGATGGTCGACGCCGGCCTCAAGGCCACCGGGTACGAGGAGGTGGGCCTGCTCTCGCTGTCCAGCGCCGACCACTCCGAGATCGGGCAGCTGGCCAAGGAGCTCGCCGATCGGTACGAGGGCAGCAACACCGGGCTCTCCCTGCCCAGCACCCGGGTCGACGCCTTCAACGTCACGCTGGCCAACGAGCTGTCCCGCAACGGGCGCCGCTCCGGGCTCACGTTCGCCCCCGAGGGTGGCAGCGAGCGCATCCGCCGGGTGATCAACAAGACCGTGTCCAAGGAGGACCTGGTCCGCACGGTCACCACGGCCTACGCCAACGGCTGGCGCCAGGTGAAGCTGTACTTCATGTGCGGGCTGCCCACCGAGACCGACGAGGACGTGCTGGAGATCGCCGAGCTCGCGGTCGAGGTCATCCGGGCCGGCCGGGAGGCCAGCGGCTCCAAGGACATCCGCTGCACCGTCTCCATCGGTGGCTTCGTGCCCAAGCCGCACACCCCGTTCCAGTGGGCCGGCCAGGCGAGTGCTGCGACCATCGACCACCGGCTGCGGATCCTGCGCGAGGCGATCAACGCCGACCGCCGGATCGGGCGCTCGATCGGTCTGCGCTACCACGACGGCAAGCCCGGCGTGATCGAGGGACTGCTCTCCCGGGGCGACCGCCGCGTGGGCCGGGTCATCGAGCGGGTGTGGCGCGACGGCGGGCACTTCGACGGCTGGAGCGAGCACTTCTCCTACGACCGCTGGGTCACCGCCGCGGCCGAGGAGCTGGCGCCGTACGGGGTCGACCTGGACTGGTACACCACCCGCGAGCGCACCGAGCACGAGGTGCTGCCCTGGGACCACCTGGACTCCGGGCTGGACAAGGAGTGGCTCTGGGACGACTGGCAGGACGCGATCTCCGAGGACGAGGTCGGCGACTGCCGGTGGACCGGCTGCTACGACTGCGGCGTCTGCCCGACCATGGGCACCGAGATCCAGATCGGCCCCACCGGCCGCAGCCTCATCCCGCTGTCGGTGGTGGGTGCCCGCCCGCAGGTCGACGTGGATGTCGACGCGGCCGCGCCCGACCCGGTGCACACCCACTGATGGCCCGGACGCCGGACGGGCCCCCGCCGCCACCCACGGTCCAGCGGCTGCGACTGCGCTACACCAAACGCGGGCCGCTGCGGTTCGCCTCGCACCGCGACCTGGCGCGGGCGCTGGAGCGGGCGCTGCGCCGGGCCCAGGTGCCGATGGCCTTCTCCGCCGGCTTCAGCCCGCACCCGAAGATCTCCTACATGGGCGCCGCGCCGACCGGTGCGGCGTCGGAGGCCGAGTACTTCGAGATCGGGTTGTCCGCCCGGCGCGACCCCGAGCAGGTGCGGGCCGCGCTGGACGCGTCGTTGCCGCCGGGCATCGACATCCTGGAGTGCGTCGAGGCCGTCGAGGGCAGTGGTTCGCTGGCCGACCGGCTGGACGCCACCCGCTGGCGGATCGACCTGCCCGGGGTGGACGCCGACGAGCTGGCCGCCGCCGTGCAGGCACTGCTGGCGGCCGAGACGGTCATGGTCACGAAGCGGACCAAGAACGGCACCCGCGACGTCGATGCGCGGGAGGCCGTGGTCGCCGCGGCGGTGGCCGTGGAGGCAGGTTGTGCCATACTGCAGGTGGTCGTACGGCAGCTCACGCCGACCGTTCGACCGGATGACGTGATGGCCGCTCTGGCTGCCGTCGCCGACCTGCACCCGCCGTTGCCCCCACGGGCCGTGCGTGAGGCGCAGGGCCGGCTCGACGACAGCGGTGGCGTCGCCGATCCGCTCGGGCCCGATCGCGTGGCCAGTTCCCACTGCCAGGGGGAGCCGGCTCAGGTCTGAACCGGTGGAGCCGGAAGCGCCGGGCGCCGTCGCCTGCGACACGTCTGCCAGCCGTGGCGCGCCGCACCACCTGGTCTTCAGCACAGCTCCGGCACCACCGCACCACCCGCTCCTCGCATGCCGCACCACCGGGCATGCTGCACCACCGGACCCCGGCCACACCGGCAGGGGCTCGGACCCAGACTTCGCGGGAAGGCAGCGCCGCACCGCGCGCTGCCGGACCTGCCCAACCCGCGTTCCTGCGCGGCCGCCAGTCGGAGACGATCGGCGCCCGGGAACGCACAGGAGGCGAGCCCTTCGTGGCCGACCGCATCGACGATGACACCCCCGCGACCGGCGCTGAGGCCGACGGAGCCCAGGCTCCCGGTGACCAGCACGACGCCCGGCGCGCCCTGGCCGAGGCCGAGGAGCTGCTGGCCCCGGCCGGCCAGGACGGCGAGGAGGTCGACGCCGAGGCCGAGGCAGCTGCCGCGCTGATGGCCCAGTCGGCGCCGGCTCCGGAGCCCCAGCAGGAAGCCGAGGCCCCCCGCTTCGGCGCGCAGTTCAGCTCACCCGAGCCGACCGCCGTCACGGCTCGGCCGCGCCGCCGGGCCACCCGGCCCTCGCTGGCCGCCGACCCCGACCTGGTCGCCCCCGCGCCCCCGCCGCCGGCCCCGGTGCTCCCCGCCTTCGTCAGCTTCGTGGCTCCCGAGCCCGACGCCGCGCCCACCCGTCGCCGCAGCCGTCGCCCCGTCGCCTCCCCGGTCGAGTCCGAGCAGGTCGCCGAGGTGGAGGACCGGGCCGAGGAGCACGACGAGCCCGCGCCCCCGCGCAGCCGCGGTCGTGGCACCCGGCGGCGCGAGCCGGTGGCCGTCCCGGTCGAGGAGGACGACACCGGGACCGACGAGCTCGAGGACGCCGACGACCGCGACGCCGAGGACCGCGACGGGGACGAGGGCGGTAGCGCCGGCAGCCGCCGGCGTCGCCGTGGCCGCCGCGGCCGTGGCCGTGGCCGCTCCGACAGCGACTCCGACGCCGAGGGCGAGGGCGATCCCGAGTCCGGCTCCGACTCCGACGACGAGCCCCGGACGCCGGTCGGCGCGGAGACCGCCGAGGAGCCCGACGAGCCCTCCGACGCCGACTCCGACGACGAGGACGACTCCGCGGAGGCCGGTTCCAGCACCCGTCGCCGCCGTCGCCGCCGTCGCCGGGGGAGCAGCGGCGAGGGCGCGACCGAGGACACCACCAGCACCGACGACGACGACCGCCCCGAGCGGGCCGGCCGCAACGGCCGCACCTCCAGCGACGACGACGTCCGCGGCGTGGCCGGCTCGACCCGGCTGGAGGCCAAGCGCCAGCGCCGCCGCGAGGGCCGGGACGGTGGCCGCAAGCGCGCGCCGATCCTGTCCGAGTCGGAGTTCCTCGCCCGCCGCGAGGCCGTCGACCGCGCCATGGTCATCCGGCAGCAGGGCGAGCGCACCCAGATCGCCGTCCTCGAGGACGACGTCCTGGTCGAGCACTACGTGACCCAGGCGCAGGCGACGTCCTTCGCCGGCAACGTCTACCTCGGCCGGGTGCAGAACGTGCTGCCCAGCATGGAGGCCGCGTTCGTCGACGTCGGCAAGGGGCGCAACGCCGTCCTGTACGCCGGTGAGGTCAACTGGGACGCCGCCGGTCTGTCCGGCAAGTCGCGCTCGATCGAGACCGCGCTGAAGTCCGGCGACAAGGTCCTGGTCCAGGTGACCAAGGACCCGATCGGCCACAAGGGCGCCCGGCTGACCCAGCAGGTCAACCTGCCCGGCCGGTTCCTGGTCTACGTGCCCGGCGGCTCGATGACCGGCATCAGCCGCAAGCTCCCGGACAAGGAGCGGCAGCGGCTCAAGGACATCCTGAAGAAGATCGTCCCGGACGACGCCGGTGTGATCATCCGGACCGCCGCGGAGGGCGCCTCGGAGGAGGAGCTCACCCGGGACGTGGCCCGGCTGCAGGCGCAGTGGGAGGTCATCCAGACCAAGGCGTCCTCGACGAGCAACGCCCCGACGCTGCTCTACGGCGAGCCCGATCTGGCCATCCGGGTCATCCGCGACGTCTTCAACGAGGACTTCAAGCGGCTGGTCGTGCAGGGCGACGACGCCTGGGACACCGTCGAGGCCTACGTCGGGCACGTCTCCCCGGAGCTGTCCGAGCGGCTGCAGCGCTACACCGGCACCGGCGACGTCTTCCGCGACCTGCGGATCGACGAGCAGCTGGCCAAGGCGCTGGACCGCAAGGTGTGGCTGCCCTCGGGTGGCTCGCTGGTCATCGACCGCACCGAGGCCATGACGGTCGTCGACGTCAACACCGGCAAGTTCGTGGGCTCCGGTGGCAACCTCGAGCAGACCGTCACCCGCAACAACATCGAGGCCGCCGAGGAGATCGTCCGCCAGCTCCGGTTGCGCGACATCGGCGGGATCATCGTCATCGACTTCATCGACATGGTGCTGGAGAGCAACCGCGACCTCGTGCTGCGGCGGCTGACCGAGTGCCTGGGGCGCGACCGGACCAAGCACCAGGTCGCCGAGGTCACCTCGCTGGGCCTGGTGCAGATGACCCGCAAGCGGGTCGGCCAGGGCCTGCTCGAGGTCTTCTCCGAGCCGTGCGAGCACTGCCGCGGCCGGGGTGTGCTGGTGCACCTGGACCCGGTGGAGGACAAGAAGCGCTCCGGCGGCAGCGGCGGGGGGAACTCCGGCGGCGGCGCCAACGCCGGCGGGGGCAGCTCCGGCGGCAACGGCAACGGTGGTGGCCGCAACCGCGACCGGGACCGCAGCTCCGACCACGGCGACAGCGGCAGCGCCGGCAACGGCCGGGGCGACCAGCCCCGCCGGGACGCCGCCGAGGCACCCGGGGCACCGGCCGAGGAGCCGGTGGCCGGCGGGGCAGCCGAGCAGGCCGGCGGTGAGCAGACCGGCAGCGAGCAGTCCGGGGGCGAGCAGTCCGGGGGCGAGGGCCGCGGCGGCCGGCGCAGCCGGGGACGCCGCGGTCGCGGCCAGTCCGGTGAGGCGCGCGCCGCCGAGGACGCCGCGGTGCTGGCCGGCGTGCGCGCCGACCAGCCGGCCGGGGACGACCGGGGAGCCGACCCGGTTGCCGGTGACGCGGCTGCGGACGAGGTGCTCCCGGCCGGCGAGACCGCTGCCGAGGTGGTTCCCGAGGACCCCACCCCCGCAGACGTGCCCGTGCAGCCGGTGACCACCGCGGACCCGGAGCCCGTCGCGGTGCCGGAGCCCGTCGCGCAGCCGACGCCGGACCAGCAGCCGACCGCTGAGCGGTCGACGCCGGACACGGTGCTCGCCGCCGGCGTCACCGGTCCGCCGGCGGACGAGGCGGCCGCCCAGCCGGCCGTGGTCGTCGCGCCCGGGCCGGTCGCCGAGCCGGTGGCCGAGGGTGCGCCCGCCGTGGCCCGACCGCGCCGTCGCCGCGGGGCCTCGCGGCCGGCGGGACCGCCGGCGTAGCAGAGCAGGACCCGTCCCACCTGGCGTCGGACCGGGCGGGACGGGGCCCGGGACGACGGGTTCGACCCGGCGGTCCGGGCTCGGGTACGCTGGCCGGGTTGCTGCGCCACGACAGGCCACCTCCGGGTGGGTTCCGTGGGTGGGCAACTCGTCCAGCACTCGGCCCAGGCGCCGGGATGTGCGCAGGACACAGTGCTGGACAAACAGAGACCGATCGAGGAGTCAGTGGTGTACGCAGTCGTCAAGGCCGGTGGAACGCAGCACAAGGTGGGCGTCGGTGACACCTTCACGGTGAACCGCCTCAGCGGAGCGGCCGGTGACAGCGTCACCCTCCCGGCCATCCTCCTGGTCGACGGCGACACCGTCACCACCGATGTGCAGGCGCTCGCGGGCGTGACCGTGACCGGCGAGATCGTCGAGCACGGCAAGGGCCCGAAGATCCACATCCACAAGTTCAAGAACAAGACCGGCTACCACAAGCGGCAGGGGCACCGTCAGCCCCTGACCAGCGTCGTGGTCCGCGACATCACGAAGGGCTGACGACATGGCACACAAGAAGGGCGCATCGTCGTCCCGCAACGGTCGCGACTCGAACGCCCAGCGCCTCGGCGTGAAGCGCTTCGGTGGCCAGGTCGTGAAGGCCGGCGAGATCATCGTCCGCCAGCGCGGCACCCACTTCCACCCGGGCCTGGGTGTCGGCCGCGGCAAGGACGACACGCTGTTCGCGCTCGTCCCCGGTGCGGTCACCTTCGGGTTCCGCCGTGGTCGCCGCGAGATCGCCATCTCGGCCGTGCCGGCCCGCGAGGCCGTCTCCGCCTGAAGAAGAACCCCGTCCTGCTCACCCTCCGCACGCTCGGGGCGAGCCTCTGGACAGGGGCGTTGGAGCTGTATCGCGGGTGGCGGTGCCCTGGTCGGCACCGCCACCCGTTTCCCTTTCCACCAGTTCGGCCGTAGCGCAGAGAGGCGGCGATCATGGCCGCTTTCATCGATCGCGTGACGGTCCACGTGGCCGCGGGCAAGGGTGCCAACGGGGTCAGCTCCGTGCACCGGGAGAAGTTCAAGCCCCTGGGTGGCCCCGACGGGGGCGACGGCGGTGACGGCGGCGACGTCGTCCTGCAGGTCGACCCCAGCGTGCACACGCTGCTGGACTTCCACCACCGCCCGCACCAGAAGGCCGGCAACGGCCGCCAGGCCGCCGGGAACTACCGCAACGGCGGTCGCGGCGCGGACCTCGTGCTCGGCGTCCCCTCCGGCACCGTGGTGCACATCGACGGCAAGCCGGTCGCCGACCTCGTCGGCGCCGGCGCCCGGGTCGTGCTGGCCCACGGCGGCAAGGGCGGGCTGGGCAACGCCGCGCTGGCCAACGCCCGCCGCAAGGCCCCCGGCTTCGCCCTGCTCGGCGAGCCCGGCGATGCCGTCGACGCCGTGCTGGAGCTCAAGAGCATCGCCGACGTCGGCCTGGTCGGGTACCCGTCGGCGGGCAAGTCCTCGCTGGTGGCCGCCATGTCGGCGGCCCGGCCCAAGATCGCCGACTACCCCTTCACCACCCTGGTCCCGCAGCTGGGTGTCATCCGCGCCGGCGACACGACCTACACGATGGCCGACGTCCCCGGTCTGATCCCCGGCGCGTCCGTCGGCAAGGGCCTGGGCCTGGAGTTCCTCCGGCACGTCGAGCGGTGCGCGGTCCTGGTGCACGTGGTCGACATGGCCACGATGGAGCCCGGCCGCGACCCGGAGACCGACATCGAGGCGCTGGAGCACGAGCTGCGGGAGTACGGCGGCGACGAGCTCGACCTGGTCGGCCGGCTCAAGATCGCCGTGCTGAACAAGATCGACGTCCCGGACGGTCGGGAGCTGGTCGACCTGGTGCGGGCCTCGCTGGAGGCCCGCGGCCTGCGGGTGTTCGCGATCAGCGCCGCGACCGGTGAGGGGCTGACCGAGCTGGGCTACGCGCTGGCCACGGCCGTCGCCGAGCACCGCGCCTCGCTGCCGGCGCTGCCCGCGGCCCCGATCACCATCAGCCCGCGCGCGGTCGACGACGGTGGCTTCACCGTCGAGACGGACCCGCGCACCGACGGCTGGGTCGTGCTGGGCACCCGGCCGGAGCGGTGGGTGCGGCAGACCGACTTCGGCAACGACGAGGCCGTGGGCTACCTCGCCGACCGGCTCAACCGGTTGGGTGTCGAGGACGCGCTGGCCAAGGCCGGCGCCGTCCCGGGCGACGCGGTCACCGTCGGTGACGTCACCTTCGACTGGGAGCCGACCCTGCCGGCCGGCACGCTCAGCGTCGAGGAGACCGCGGGCCTCGGCGGCCGCGGCACCGACCTCCGGCTGGAGAACAACACCCGGTTGGGCGCCGACGAGCGGTTGCTGGCCAAGAAGGCCCGGCGGCTGCCCTACGAGCTCGCCGACTCCGACGGGTGGGTCGACGCCGACCTCCTCGGCGACGCCGGCGACCGGTGACCCCGCCGGACCACCGGGCGGGGATCGCGGCCGCCTCCCGGGTGGTGGTGAAGGTGGGGTCCTCCTCGCTGACCACGCTGCCCGGGGGGCTGGACGTCGACCGGCTGCGCGCCCTGGTCGACGTCCTCGGCGCGCTCCGGTCCGCCGGTAGGCAGGTCGTGCTGGTCTCCTCCGGTGCGATCGCCGCGGGCCTGGCGCCGCTGGGGCTCAGCGGGCGCCCCACGGACCTGGCCACCGCCCAGGCAGCGGCCAGCGTGGGGCAGCTGCGGCTGGTGCAGACCTACGCCGACGCCTTCGCCGGGCACGACGTCACCGTCGGGCAGGTGCTGCTCACCGCCGACGACCTGACCCGGCGCAGCCACTACCGCAACGCCTCGCAGACCATCGAGCGGCTGCTCGCCCTCGGGGTGCTGCCGATCGTCAACGAGAACGACACGGTCGCCACCGAGGAGATCCGGTTCGGCGACAACGACCGGCTGGCCGCCCTGGTGGCGCACGTGGCCCTCGCCGACGCCCTGCTGCTGCTGTCCGACGTGGACGGCGTCTACGACGGCGACCCGCGCACCGGGCCGGCCCAGCTCGTGGACACCGTGCACGGCCCCGACGACCTGGCGGCGGTGACCCTGGGGTCGGCCACCCGCAACGGGGTGGGCACCGGCGGGATGGCGACCAAGGTCGAGGCGGCGTTCATCGCGTCGGCGGCCGGGGTGCCCGTCGTCGTCACCTCCACCCCGCAGGCCGCCGCCGCGCTGGCGGGGGAGCGGGTCGGCACGCTGTTCGCCCCCACCGGGCGCCGTCCCTCGGCCCGGCAGTTCTGGCTGCGCTACGCCAGCCGGCCGCGCGGGCGGCTGGTGCTGGACGAGGGCGCGGTGCGCGCGGTCCGCGAGCGGCACGCCTCGCTGCTGGCCGCCGGCATCACCGCGGTGTCCGGGGAGTTCATCGCCGACGACCCGGTGGAGCTGGTCGGCCCGGACGGCGTCGTGCTGGCCCGCGGCCTGGTCGGCTACGACGCCCGGGAGCTGCCCGCCCTGCTCGGGCGCAAGACCGGTGATCTGGACCCCGAGCACCGCCGCGAGGTGGTGCACCGCGACGAGATGGTGCTGGTCGGGCGCCGCACCCCGGGCTGAGAGACTGCTGCCGTGACGATCCGTGCCATCCGTGAGATGGGTGACCCCGTCCTCCGCACGCCGTGCGACCCGGTGCGGGCCTTCGACGCCGACCTCGCCGCGCTGGTCCGCGACCTGGAGGACACCGTCGACCACCCCGGCCGGGCCGGCGTCGCGGCGAACCAGATCGGGGTGGGCCTGCGCGCCTTCTCCTACAACGTGGACGGCGTCATCGGTCACCTGGTGAACCCGGTGATCACCGAGCGCTCCGCGGAGCTGCAGGACGACGACGAGGGCTGCCTGTCCATCCCGGGGCTCTACGCGCCGACCGTGCGGGCGATGCACTGCGTCGCCGAGGGCTTCGACGTGCACGGTGCGCCGCTGCGGCTCGAGGGCACCGGGCTGATGGCGCGCTGCCTGCAGCACGAGGTCGACCACCTCGACGGGAAGCTGTTCGTGGACCGGCTCACCGGGGAGACCCGCAAGCGGGTCCTCCGGGCACTGCGCGGCTGATCGAGCGTCCCGTCCTCCTGCACCCCTCGCGGGCTCGGGACGGGGCCGGGCGCGGTCCGCGGGTAGCCTCGGACCCGTGTCCGCCGCCGACCTGCCCCTGATCGGAGCCGCCGCGACGCGCGCCCGCGAGGCCGCCCGCGTGCTGCGCACCCTACCCACCGAGACCAAGGACGCCGCGCTCACCGCGATGGCGCAGGCGCTGGGGGAACGGGCCGAGGAGGTGCTGGCCGCCAACGCCGCCGACCTCGAGGCCGCCGCCGCGGACCGGACCCCGGACTCCGTGCTGGACCGGCTGCGGCTGGACCCGGACCGGCTGGCCCAGGTCGCCGATGCGCTGCGGCACCTGGTCTCGCTGCCCGATCCGGTGGGCGACGTCGTCCGCGGGTCGACGCTGGCCAACGGGCTGGTGCTGCGGCAGGTCCGGGTTCCGCTCGGCGTCGTCGGGATCGTCTACGAGGCCCGCCCGAACGTGACCGTGGACGCCGCCGGGCTGTGCCTGAAGAGCGGCAACGCGGCGCTGCTGCGCGGGTCGGCCTCGGCGCACCGCACGAACACCGCGCTGGTCGCCGTGCTCACCGAGGCCGCGGAAAAGGCCGGGCTGCCGGCCGGTTCGATCGCGTTGCTGCCCGCTGACCGGGCCTCGGTGGGCGAGCTGCTGCACGCCCGTGGCCTGGTCGACGTGGTCATCCCGCGCGGCGGGGCGTCGCTGATCGAGCGGGTCGTCCGGGAGTCGACGGTGCCGGTGATCGAGACCGGCGTCGGCAACTGCCACGTGTACGTCGACGCCTCCGCCGACCCAGCCCTCGCCGAGGCGATCGTGGTCAACGCCAAGACCTCGCGGGTGAGCGTCTGCAACTCCGCCGAGACGCTGCTGGTGCACCGGGACGTCGCGTTCCTGCCCCGGCTGCTGTCCGCGCTGGCCGAGGCCGGCGTCACCCTGCACGGGGACGACGCCGCGGGGGCGGCGCACCAGGGCGTCGTCCCGGCGACCGACGAGGACTGGGCGACCGAGTACCTGTCGCTGGACATGGCGGTGCGGGTGGTCGACGACCTGCCTCAGGCGCTGGACCACATCGCACGGTGGGGCACCGGGCACAGCGAGGCGATCGTCGCGGACTCCGCGCAGGCGATCGCCGAGTTCACCGCCGGCGTGGATGCCGCGGCGGTGCTGGTCAACGCCTCGACCCGGTTCACCGACGGCGCCGAGTTCGGCTTCGGCGCCGAGATCGGCATCTCCACCCAGAAGCTGCACGCCCGCGGTCCGCTGGGGCTGCCGGAGCTGACCTCCACCAGCTACGTCGTCACCGGGGCCGGCCACACCCGCTGACCGCTGCCGGTCCCTCTGCAAGGAGCCGCATGTCTCGCACGACCCCGCACGCCGCCCACTTCGCCGACCTCGCGGACGTGACGAGGCGGCTCTCGGCCGCCGGCTACCTGCCCGATCCGCAGATCGCGACCACGGTGTTCCTCGCCGACCGGCTGGGCAAGCCGCTGCTGGTGGAGGGCCCGGCCGGGGTGGGGAAGACCGAGCTGGCCAAGGCGATGGCCACGGCCACCGGCGCGGAGCTGATCCGGTTGCAGTGCTACGAGGGGCTGGACGAGGCCCGGGCGCTGTACGAGTGGAACTACAAGAAGCAGCTGCTGCGCATCTCCGCGGCCGGGTCCGGGGGTGCGGACTGGGACGCCGTGCACGACGACGTCTTCGGCGAGGAGTTCCTGCTGTCCCGGCCGCTGCTCACCGCGATCCGGCGCAGCGAGCCGACCGTGCTGCTCATCGACGAGACCGACAAGGCCGACGTGGAGGTGGAGGGGCTGCTGCTGGAGGTGCTCAGCGACTTCCAGGTCACCATCCCCGAGCTGGGCACGATCACCGCGGTCCGCCGGCCGATGGTGGTGCTCACCTCCAACGCCACCCGCGAGCTGTCCGAGGCGCTCAAGCGGCGGTGCCTGTACCTGGCGCTGGACTACCCGAGCGCCGAGCGGGAGCGGGAGATCGTGCTGTCCCGGGTGCCCGACCTCGCCCCGGCGCTGGCCGACCAGCTGGTGGCCACCGTGCGGGCGCTGCGGGCGCTGGAGCTGAAGAAGGCGCCGTCGATCTCGGAGACGCTGGACTGGGCGCAGACCCTGCTGGCGCTCGGGCTGGACGCCCTGGACGGGTCGGCGGTGCGCTCGACGCTGGGCGTGGTGCTCAAGCACGCCAGCGACCAGGTCCGCGCCGCCGCCGAGCTGCGGCTGAACTGATGGCGGCGCCGGCACCGGGTGGGCTGCCCGCGCACCTGGACGGCTTCGTCCGCGCCGTCCGGGAGGCCGGGGTGCCGATCGGGATCAGCCAGGCGGTGGACGCCGCAGAGGTGCTGACCGTCGTCGACCTGCTGGACCGGGAGCAGTTGCGGCACGGCCTGGCCGCCGTGCTGCTGCGCCGCGCCGCCCAGCGACCGGCCTACGACGTGCTGTTCGACCTGTGGTGGCCGCTGACCGACCGGCCCGCCCCGGCCCCCGACGACACGGTGGACGGCGACGGCGACGGCGAGCCCACCGACGGGCCGACGCCGGTCGGTGACCCCGGCGCGCTGACCGAGGCGCTGCGCGCGGAGCTGCTGCGGCTGCTGACCGAGGGCGAGGAGGAGGCGCTGCGCCGGTTCGCCCGGGTCGCCGTCGACCGGCTGGGGGCCGGTGCGCCCTCGCCGTCCGGGCAGTCGTTCTTCAGCTACCGCGTGCTGCGCGCGCTGTCCCCGGACACCCTGGTCGCCCAGCTGCTCGCCGGCCTGCTCGGGGACGCCGCCCGCGGTGGGCTGGCCGAGCAGGTCGCCCGGCAGACGGCCAGGGAGCGGATCGGGGCGTTCCGGACCGCGGTGGAGGCCGAGGTGCGCCGGCGGACCGCGGCGGAGAAGGGACGGGAGAAGGTGGCCCGCAACGCCGTCCGCCCGCTGGCCGACCAGGTCGACTTCCTGCGCGCCCAGCAGTCCGACCTCGCCGAGCTGCGGCGCACCGTGGCACCGCTGGCCCGCCGGCTCGCCGCGAAGCTGTCCGCCCGCCGCCGGCTGGGGCGCGCGGGCCGGCTGGACTTCCGGCGGACCGTGCGCGCGTCGCTGGCCACCGGCGGCATGCCGCTGGTCACCCACCACCGGCCACGGGCGGTGCACAAGCCGGAGCTGGTGGTGCTCTGCGACGTCAGCGGCTCGGTGGCCGGCTTCAGCCACTTCACCCTGATGCTCACCCAGGCGCTGCGCGAGCACTTCAGCGGGGTGCGGGCCTTCGCGTTCGTCGACTCCGCCGACGAGGTGACCCGGTTCTTCACCCCGGGCGCGGACGTGGTGGACGCGATCGCCCGGATCGGCCGGGAGGCCGACGTGGTCGGCTTCGACGGGCACAGCGACTACGGCAACGCCCTGGAGGTGTTCGCGGAGAGGTGGCCGGCCGCGGTGGGGCCGAAGACGTCGCTGCTGGTGCTCGGGGACGGGCGGACCAACTACCGCCACCCCGGTCTGCCCACCCTGGCCGACCTGGTGCGCAGGTCGCGCTCGGCGCACTGGCTCAACCCCGAGCCGCGCCGGCTGTGGGGGAGCGGGGACTCCGCGGCCGACCGGTACCGCGAGGTCATCCCCATGGTCGAGGTGCGCACCGCCGCGCAGCTGGCCGACTTCGTGTCCACGCTCTGACCGCCGGCAGCTGCGCTGGGGCCGCCCACGTGGGGCAGGCCGCACCAGAACGTCCGGACGCACCCGTAACCGAGACGGCATCGTCTGCGTTGACCAGTGCGGCCCGGCGGAGCGACGGCCCGCTGCAGCGGCCTCCGGGTCGTTCGACGGGGCTCTGCCGGTGACCGGCTGCACGGGGGGGCCGGTCACCGGACGGGGGGCGACCCGACCACCGGTCGTCCGCCCCGTGGTCGCCGCCCGCTGGAGCCGATCGGTCCACCGACCGGCTCCAGCGGCGCCGGGGGCTAGGCTCGCGCGGTGGCAGCACGTCGACTCGGGGTGATGGGCGGCACGTTCGACCCCGTGCACCACGGTCACCTGGTGGCCGCCAGCGAGGTCGCCGGCCGGTTCGCACTCGACGAGGTCGTGTTCGTACCGACCGGGCAGCCGTGGCAGAAGTCCGACCGAGGGGTCAGCCCCGCGGAGGACCGCTACCTGATGACCGTGATCGCCACCGCCTCCAACCCGCGCTTCTCGGTCAGCCGGGTCGACGTCGACCGGGGTGGCCCCACCTACACGATCGACACCCTGACCG
>Ga0210040_10004976_pt1 | contig 17083 bp, 20 predicted proteins | sample CryGeyCG12114_NA_FD_185462 | JGI IMG/M metagenome (GOLD analysis project Ga0210040, IMG submission 185462) | Groundwater microbial communities from aquifer - Crystal Geyser CG19_WC_8/21/14_NA (SPAdes) (version 2) | ecosystem: Environmental > Aquatic > Deep subsurface > Groundwater | place: USA... | reverse complement strand
CGATTATTAACCATTCCGATTGTTAAGCATTCCGATTTTTATGGATTCCGGAATTTATGCGTTCCGAGTTTGAAATTCCGGAAATTATGCTTCCGGAAATTATGTTTCCGGATTTAATGCGAATACCTATGCTATCGGTGCTGTCCAATTTTGTATAGCTATTAGATTAGAATTTATACTTGTGTCTAAGAATATTTGAAAGTCGCACAAATCAATACAAAAAAAGCAGGAATTTGGATTACGACTGAAAAAATGTAGTTTTTGGAGGTTAAAAATGTATTTTTTTTTACTTTATAGCTATTATTATTATTATCATTATTATTATAGTTTAGATTTAAAAAAGATAACGATGCTGAAGACAATGAAAATAATATAATAGAGCCGTAGTTCATATTGCGAAGCTAAAAGCACTTTCTTTCGCCACCCTCACATACTTATGCAAGCAACGTGTTGGAAATAAATATATGAGAAGTCTAGGCTAAATAGAGTAATGCTTTTCTTGCCAAGCGATACCAAATACATATTTCTATATCAGCTATGGTCAAAAGTAGACGAAGTATCTTCGTATTCAATCCCCCCTTTAATGTTATGGAACATTATTGCCAAAAATTACAGAAGTAATAGCAATTAAAATTTAACCTCAGTAATCTGCTCGTGAAAGTGAACCAGAAATGGGAGTAAAAGGGAATGGGGATCCCGTGGTAGTGGACAAATGAAATCGCAATTGAATTGCAGACACACAGAATGACTTTGATGTTTTGGATGGCTGACTGACTACCTATATATCTGCTAACAATAGTTGATGCTGAAGGCCGAAAGTTGAATAGTTGTTGGCTATTTTAAGGCCCGCTATACACTGATGACTTTAGTTGTTAGTCTGGTCTTTGCACTCATGTATCACACATAGTGTGGAACTTTTTCTTCTGTAGCCTCAGAATGTGGGTGAATTTTGTGCATGTTGTATGTAGATGGAATACAGGGGATTGTTGAATAACGCAGTAAATTCTTTAAAGGGAATTCAATTACAAAGGAAAAAGTGGCTCTCCTTTCACTCACTAAAGTAATTAAAATATCATCAATAACATTGGAATCCACTTTGGACTCAGTCAGTTGGGCTCTCACAGTGTTCTCTCCGCCGGTAGTTTGTGATTGTAGAACGTAGACCACTCACACTCATTCTCCCGGGCAGCCTCAAGTGAATGACTTTATGTATGGTAGATCACTGGTGAAACACAAACGCTTATATTCCTAATAATAAGATAATGGCATGTGTATCCTTCTATGGCAATGTAATTAAATTGGCCCCATATCAATGGATTGACGTGATTGTGACCATCATCATTACAACACAGCACCTGATGTTGGTGTGGGCTATTGAAATGTAATAAATAAGGCTCGTCTTGTAACTCTAATGCTTTTGTTTTCAGCACTGAACGAAAATGATATTAAATAGTATATCTATTGTTCCCATATATTAAACCAAAGACAACTAAGTGCTTTAGTTTTGGAGATTTGCAAGGTATTTCAGGATGTTTTAATGGCTACGTAATAGGCAAAAAAAAATAGGTTAGCTTTAGCTTACCAGTTTAAGACAGTTGTGTAAGCTAGAAATCTGCCGTTTTTTTGTGCCTTCTGTTCTGGAATAATTTTAATCTAAAATCAAAAAATGAGCTAGATTCAGAGCTAATTAATAAATATACCTTGTGCAAGGAAACCACTGTACAACGCGTTGTATTATTTTTATGCAAAGTAAAAAATACAAAGACGATAAAACTTATTTTTAGAGCAAAATGACATGCCTATGAATCGAGTATACTACACTCCATTATTATGTAGGACTGAAGTCCATTCTCTGTTTGGGATAGAAAAGCCATTTTCTAGAAAATTCTTGTCATTCAAATTGTAAAGACTGGATGGTGGCAGCTGCTTTCCACTTTGTGTTGATAAATTTATTTAGATGCAAATGTGGGGTTGCTTTCTTTCCGTTGTATTCCTTTTCTCCTTCCCCTGTTATGCAGGTGGTGGTGATGCCAAAAAGGTAAAAGAAAGCTTCTGTGGTGTGACATGCATTGAGTTTCACAAAAGAGCAAAAGATTGAACAAACTAGATTTCCATCAACAGAGAAGAGAGAGCGAAAAAATCGGCATTCGTCGCCTTCGTCTGATTTGAGTTGATTAAAGGAGAACCGCATAAGGCATGATTTTTAAGTGAAACACATGAAAAGCTCTTTTTCCATACCAAATAGGACACAAGAGGGAAAACATGCGACGGCTTCTTCATTTCCTTAACCAATCTTTTATCTTACTATATATGTCTTTATGTATGTGTATATAGTTTTTGAAATGATGATGTACACATGCTGAGCTACCCCGACGCATGGTGTCATTAGATGTGAGTTGTTCTCTGGTACTTGTTTCACTCCTATTTGAAAAACAGGAGAGAATATTCATGGACAAGTTGTTGACTGAATGACTGACTGACTGTGAAAGTTTTTACTATTTATGCATTGTTGTCTGGGAGAAACGAGTGTGTGAAAGAATGAGTAATGTGCGTGTACAAGCTATACTATTGCTATCGTTGATAGACTGCATAATTGTAAAAAAAAGCATGACAGGAGTGTGTAGGATTTTGTATGAGGACACAAAGGACTGGTTTTAGTTCCGTTTTCATGTTTTCCTTCCTTCCTTTTTCGGTTCTGTTTTTGTATGAAAGGAAGGGTTACTAACTATTCCCTGTACAAACACAAGTCTGTTATAAAGTCCAGAAATACAAATGCTTCCTTTACCAACAGATTGGATTTTCAACACGACGGCAATTGTCATATTGATTTGAACGGATCATGGGGAGATGACAGCATAGTATCAGGCTCCATTGATGCCAGATTTGAACGGCTCCAGATGAAGATGGACAGACAGACGACTGGAGAAGCACGCCATAGTCTGGAGAAAATGTTTCAGTTTTTCCCATGGGTCATGATGGATCCTTTCTCACTGGACTTACAGGGCAATATGAGTTCATCTATGAAGCAGTGGGAAATGATCCGATTCGAAGTCCATCACAAACAGTATGGGACTGTGAACCAAAGGACGGATATTGATGTTCAGGTGAGTTTCAAATTGCACTTGGTGGATGAACATGAATTTGTGTATACCGTTACAAGGCATGCAACGTTGTCACAGTGTGGTTTATATTAATTAGCCATTATTATCAAATGCTCGTTTTATAGCTGCCTGAGGAGAATGAAATTAGTATTTCCAGTCAACTGTTACTACCAAGGTCATTAGATGAACTGCTCAAAACTAGAATCGAACTACAAATGAAAACTTCGTTCCTTAGATTTCATGATATTCATTTGCAAATCATCATGGGTCGTCAAGAAGATTCGGACATTCTTGCAGTGGCGGGGATTTTTCTGGATGATATGCAATATTCTATAACGCTGAAAGGTATATAGTTTTATTCATTGAGTTGTGGTGTCATTGGTAAAATGTTTTTATAGCTTTTCTATACGACTTTCGGCTGTTTTAGGAACTCCTAGATTCCAAAATGATGGGGCTTTAGGATTCGAAATTTCTACGTCAAACCCAAAGTATGACAGAATATTTGGAAGCTTTAGCTACGCCATTGGAGAGAGTTCTCGATTAGCATGTCAATTAGGATGGCCTCAAGTGGTGATAGGCTTAGAGGCAGGTTTGGAATGGCAGGGTTGGCAACAGTTCCAGCTCTATTCTACATTCAGCAGTCCTTGGACGCCTGTTAAGAATATTAACATGCTGGTTAAAATCGATACTACTCAGGTAAGAGAGAGAGACTTTCTCATGATCTTGTTCTATTTTGTAAGACCCTCGTTTTCGCAGGCCTGTCTCGTCAATATCCATTTAAATGCTTTACATACCTGATTCAAACTCATTACCTTCAGGTGCAACATCAAATCCATGTTAAATGAAAAGATTTCCTTTCTAGCCAACGTTTCATTTTATAGCCTAAAATTACCCTAGTATGGTTTCATTTGCAAGAAGTATGCCATGTGTATGACATCTATTTATTAATTCATGATACAGATAATCGAAGTAAAACTTGGCATCAATGAGAAACTCATGAAAAGTAAATGTGAATGGATTATTGAGTCGTGGAAGGCATTCGATGTGAAGCTGGATGGGAGCAGTCCATTTGAATCTCTAAAAAGGTTTGGCATCAATGCTAAAAATGCAATAGAAGACAAAAACACATTCCAGAGTCAATTCAACGCTTGGATAAATGACCAACAGGTTTGTTTGGGAAACTGCGTTTGATTTAAATTGTAATGCTGTTTTTTAACTTTACTGTAATATAGGTGAGAAAAAAAACAGTATTAATTTGTACTTTCCATTCATTTAAGCATAATTTTCGTGTTCAAGGGCTTACAAAGCCAATGATTTTCAAGCTAGTGTCCAATTATAAATTTTTAGTTAATTAGTGGGTATTATTATCTCTTGTTTTGAGTAGCTATTAGTTGCAAAGTCTATAGTAAACAGTGCTATAGTTTCACATTTTTCACAGTACAAGTACAACAAGTATAATTGTATAGTACAAGTTTCTCATTTTTCTCCTTCAAATAGTTCGGCTACACCTTGACAGGAGGTAGGGCTGAAATCGAGGAAGCCTGGGTGGTTGCCATAGTAAGAAATTTGGAAATAGAAATTGACACGGTTGTCTATCCTACTATCAGAGGGACCTTTCATTTGGAACAAAGAGAATCTAAATTCAATCTTGCAACTTCACTTTTGCTACGTGAAGGCCCTATCAATGTAGAAGCAACTCTGAATCTACTGGTAAGTATCTTAATCTCCTATTGAGTATTATTTTGATATGATGGATTTCATGTTTCAAAAAGGATGTAGAATGATTTTTTTCTAAAGTTTTTTCACAAAGATTTTAATTCAATCAGCATTAAGCTAGAACAACCATCAATAATCGATTATTTTGTTGAGGGTAACATTAGATAGGTATTTTTAGACACAGAAAATAGTTCAATTGTTGTTGAAGACTGATAATGCTATTAAAGGCCTCAAACATCTGACAATTTTCTCATCCATTCATGTTTCGTTTCGTGTAATAGAAATAAGCTAACCTAAAGGTGGCTTGGTAAGTCCACATGATTATATATAAGCTACGCAATTGTTTAACCTTTTACTACAGTTATTTTAATTAGCGGTATAGATAATAGCTATTTCAAATACATTGCTTTGTGTGACTAAAAAGTAGTAAAATTGAGGTTTTGAGTTGAGAACGAATTTCTGTACTCTGTTAGTATAAAAACAGTACAGAAATTCACTGCAAGTTAATTCAAGTTGTTCGCAAAGTGTGTTTTCATTTCAAGAACTAAAATGCGCTCAGAGGCTTGGTTTTCTTAATCTTCCATGTTTAACCACAGTTGGTCGTAATGTAATGCTAGGCAAATGGGATCCATGATTGAATGGGTAACTGAAACACAATTTTCTCATTTCCTTTAAACACTAAGCTCTGTTTGTCTTGTCTGCTCTCTTTTTATAGGATTTGTTTCGTTTCGACGAGAAAATCATCATCACCACTCCATATCCTGAACTATTCGAACTGGAAATACTTCTGAATCCTGCCATAATCCCTAAAAGTGAGCTCTATAATGTGCAACTTTTCACGAAATGGCGATCCCATTCTGAACGGCAAGAGGTCATTGACAACTTTATTTCTTTTTATTCTTATCTTTTTCTCCAGTAGTTTGAACGGATTCTCAAAAGTTGAAAAATGTAAAACTTTTGTGCTTATTGTAATGGCCACATGACATTAGAATAGTGACGCTTTTTACTCATGTCTCTCTCATACATGTCTTCAGTCTTCTAAAGTTTCTTGTATGTACTTTCGATGTAAAATTTAAACGACTTTACAAACTACTTAATCCTATTATAATTAAATCCCTGGTAATGGATTTGTCACACATAAAGCATGTATTCGTATTGTACCTTTCTAGTCTTGGTGAATATAGAGACAACTATGTCCAAAGTGACAATAGGTGAATCTCTAATGTCTTCATTTTAATGTTTTATAGGAATTTACTTGCAAACTCATTGTATTTGATGGTGCTGAAAGAATGGTAGCATGACTTCAAAAGTTCCTACGCAGTCTTTAGGCTTCTTTCAATTTTTTTGTTGTATTTAAAATTCATGATCGGGAGATCAAACTTGAGATGGCAGTTGATCCTTGTCTAAACTAAAAGTTAAAAGTCATTTTTTTAAACATTTATCCTGCGCTTTGGAAATCTGGATATTGTTTTGCCCAATTCAAAACGTGCATAATATATGAGCAAGAGTTCTGGCACATTTTTGTGGCCACAAATAGCAGCACTTTGATTCTTTTCACTGTTTCAAAACGGAAGCTCATCTGTCTCAATCAGTACTGACTGACAAAATGATGCCCCACATGGCTTTTCTTTTGTTTATGCGTTGTACTGCTCACAATAATGATTTCGTGCACGCAAGCTTTTTCTGGTTTCTTAAGAAACTACATCGGTATTTATATTAGTTTGTGGTGTGCTGTAGATTAGAGAAATTCTGCGGATTCACTATAACCAACTTGATTGCTTGTAGCAAGTACATGGATACACACTTCATGTGCATATCTAACCCGACACCTGATTCATCTTAACTGCTTACTAATTTTTGCTTGTGGGTAGCTACAATCTTTCGGTTGTGCTGTCCCAACTTCTTAAATAAACTGAAAGACGTGATTTATTCAATTCACTAAATAAGCATTGCAAAAAGTAAAAAAAACTCCAACTTAAGCTTTTTATATTACCGTTGCATGAAGTGTAGAATAAATAAAAATTTGTTGAGACAGTTTCACTAGAGTGGGATGCAGATTTTACACTTTTTAGTGGTAAACGAAAGTACTAACTGTCACCATCTTGAGTCGTTTTCGTAAAGCAATGAATTTGTGGATTTCAATTCCTAGGCTGGAATGGTCATTCGTTATGGGCCCCAGAAAGTGCTTGTGGATGCACTTACACGAGACGCTGAAGATCGTGCAGCCTTCTCCTATGATTATAAAACTGAGTACGATGAAACTGAAGATGACTACACAGAATATAAGGCACCAAGCATTCAAGTTCCTGCGATTCCCAAAAGTCAACTTTTCCATTGGTACTCACCCCTAAAGTGGGCCAAAGTAATAAAATTTGAAATCGAAGCTTCTGAGTGTGAAGAGGAAAAGAATGAAAACGAGGATGAGGATTACGGCAAGGAAATAGAAGAGCATCCCTTGAAAAAACTCTCTGCTGTTGAATTTCCTATTAAAACTTTCGTGTTTCTTTGTGACAGCGATTTTGTCAGCATAACTACCAACTTGAAGGTATATAACTTTTTGCTCACATTTTCTTCAACCGTTATCGTAATACTGTGTGTGCTAGTAGTCAGTCATCATCATATGTATGGAGCCGATGCTACTCCTCCAAAAAAAATGCAAGTCAATGTTAAAGCTTTCTCTTGTAAGTTTTTATGGTTATCGAGTGATTGTGTCCCTTAATAGATGATTGAACTCATCCCACATCTTCGGTATGAAGATGTGAATGATATTAGAAAAGTGGTAAGTGGAGGTCGTATGAAATAAAGGGATTCAAAAAATAATCTGGACTGAATGAGTAGAACGTCTTTACATTTTGTCTTCTACCATATCATATGCCATATTCTCCATTCTTCAGTTTAATCCTTGTTTTAACTTATGGAGTTTCTTTGTCACATCACATAGATTTTAACCAGTGTTTATTTTATGCTGTCTAGAACGATCCCATGAGGAAAGAACTGAGGAGCTCTATTGATTTTAGTGAAATCTTTCCAACCCTTGCTTATAAATTTGATGGTCTTTTGGATTTATCAGAAGGAGAGGAAGGCTTGACAGTTACTGCTGCTTCTCTTCAGCCAAGTGTTCAAGAGGTTGTCCGTCGTCATCATTCCCTATGTGTTTCCTCCTGTAGTAGTTGTTGAATTTTAAGTGTAAACGTTTATTCCTTATTAGATTCATCTGTCGTCCAAGTGGCAGTCACAACTGCCTGGTTTTCTAAGTGGAAATGTTGAGTTGAAAACTCCTTTTGTGGATTTGCAAGAGCAATCCGCAAGTTTCATGTATGCGCATAATGGGGAGGACAACAAGTATTCTATATCTGGGGATTTGATTTCTCTTCATTTTGACAAGTTGGCTGCTAATGTGGTAGTCGCACCAAGGCATTTCAGCATGACAATTAATACACCGTTTGATAGACTCCAGTAAGTGATCTGTCAATCTTGTCAAGTTAAAAGTGTATTGTTTGTACATTTAATAACAATGTCTCAGCACATGTTAGATTTTATTATTATATCACAATTTTCACCTTCTTTCTTGCTTGAAAGAGAAGTAGAGCTCACGTCAAATACTCACAATTCTGATGAATCTGACAATAAACTTATAACACTGGTTCAACTGACAAATCAGGAAAGTCGGATTGAGTTGGATTGTGAAAGCCTCATGAACGGGGACTGGCCATCTGAGGTGACATTTTTGTTCAACTGACAAATAGATTATTTTGTGCAATATGTTCCTTGTCAACATGTGGATGGAGGAAAATAATAAAATTATTTAGGTTCGGGGTACCGTCACGACAAGTTTTGCTCGAGAGCCTTACAATCGCGGTGACTTTGTTGCAATTGTTGAAAAGGATGGAAATTTTGATAAAAATGTGCGTGGTGAGGTTGAATGGGAAAATCAAAAGCTTACAGCTACCATTAGGCTCAAGTTACCAAATAATCGACTTCGAGAGGTGGATCTCAGGGTAAGCGTGATTGATTGTTCAGAGACTGTTAGTATCAAGTAGACGAGGGTTCGATAATCTAATGGCTGCTATTGGTGCATGTTTTCCCTGTGGATTAAAATCAGTCATTAGGGAATAGCAGGATCCAGTAAAATGGTTTTTTAGGTAGTTTAGGCTGTAACGGTGATTTTTTATGCATTGTCATTCCTAACGGTATTCATTGAGCTCTCCTTTAAATAACGGATAATGGTAAGGTCGAAAAAGAAAAAATATTTTGTTGTTTAATTAATGTAACGAATTCATTTTTCAGGTGGACACTCCTTTTGAAGATTATAAACATTGGGAGTTATGGATGAATCTTCCTGTTGCTAATAATGATCGCCAGATTGATTTGGAATTAAAGGGTGTTACACCGCTCCTGTATTTGCCATCTTTGAACATAGTTACAAAAATGGTGTAAGTGTTTTTTAGCATACATTTTTCAACCAATTACTATTGTATTTCGACATAGTGTTGTTATTGAGTCTGGTGAAATATGTTTTGGAAAGCGGTTCGGCTACGTATCTCGTCGTATACTCTAGTTTATAATGTAGAAACATCGTAGCGATGATTTTTTCAAGTTCTATTTTGTAGTTACTTTTAAGCCGAGCTTTTACTGTTCACCAATTTTGGCATGCAATGCCACGTACTTTTTCCTGTGTTCAACTGCAGCCACTACTGTTATTGCTTTAGCTGTTCAACATTGGTTTTTACTCCTTTATATTATGGTTGTTCTGGGCGTTTAGCCGCCTTTATTCGTCTGCAGCGCATTTGGTTTTATACCCTGTACTTTGTTGCGTTGTGTACAGCCATTTGCTTTCATTAACTCCCGGTGAAGTCAAGTAAAGTGCATTCTACTATGCACTTTGTTTTCCCTTTATGTGAATATTTGATGAAGTGAGCTCGTAGACACAAAAGTCTTAATTTCTCTGTACATTTAATTATTCGCATGTGTACAGCTATTTGTAAGACTTGGTGTTCTCTAATGTAGACCAGTTACCAGTTAGAGAAAATAACATTTCAAAGATTTGAAACAATTAGGGTGGTTAAAAGACTATGAAGAAGTTTTACAAACCTATTACAAGGCTCATAACACGTGCAATTTAACTCCATTACTGTTGTTGATAAAAGGAAAGGAGTAAAAGAGAAGAAAAAAGATAAGGGAACGAGTAACACAAACTGGGAAAAATTCGTTCTACTGTATAATAAGCGAACAATTTTTGGACTGAAATCACAAGCTCGGGAAAAAGCTTTAATTCGCAAAGAAAGTTTCCAAATGTGTTTACTCTTGTTTTACACTCACATTACGTATAGACTACCCACCATGATATACAAGGTATGAGAACAAATGTTTTCAGATGAAACTCTTCACAGTGTGGCTTGTTGAGCGCACCCTCAGATAGTATGATTAGATAAGACAGTAAAATGCTCATAGAAATTCGGGGCTCTCATCATTAAAAATAAGACATGAAAGAGTGAAACGTGACTTTGCGGAGATACCAAACTTTGTGACCACTCGTTGCAGAGCACTCACACACACACACACACACACCAGCTCACAGTTTTCCAATTTTGTATATATACAACACACAGGGACTACGAAAGTGAATCAAGCTGTGGGCTCATACACTGAATGTATATGTGATGTGGTACACGTACATACGTGTACACAGTAAAAAAAGAGAAAATTTTCTTTCACTGTTTCATCTCACTCGCCGCTGTAGTATGCTTTGTATTGGACTGATGATGACAATGGTGTGGTGTCTGAGAGAGTGGTGATATTATTATGACAAAGTTGTCTTTTTTAGAATGGGCTCATCTTTCCTACATGTCAAGAAAGCGACGTTTGAAGGAAATGCTCCCAATGGATCCCTTGATATTACCACATCTTGGAAATTCGTAGCCTGGAACGACTTGGACATTCAGTCTCAAGCTAAGTATGCTTTTGCACTGGAGCCAATATCAACACCCGAATGGATTCTTTCTTTGCCACACAAAAACGCTTACAAGTTTGCTTTGAGAAATGTAATCCCAACATTTAATGTTCTAACTTTGGTAGATTCGAAATTGTATTATCAGCTTCAGCAGCCCAAAATTAGGTATTGGAGAATGAATAGATACACTTGTTCATATGTTTTTTTATTGGTTAATATGTTTGTTTGCATGTAGATTATTGTTTCTGTTTATTATTTATGATTTCAGCTATGGAGCTGGCATTTTTGTCAATCATCTGAAAGAGCAAGGAACTATGGATTCAAAATTATCCTTGAAATTTCCTACAAAAGCCCATGTGGTTGACATTAAATCGAATTTTGACGAATCACTGAATTCCTTAGCCCTTGATTTGAACTATAGCATTTCATTTAAAAAAAATGATAAAGTACAACGCAGCACGTTTCAGGTAACTATATTTTGAAAAAATAATTTCAGCTCTATTGTAAGCTTTCATGAGCATTAGTGGTATCCTATTGTGCACAAAAGGATCAAATGTGTTCTTGGTCTACGTAGTATAGGATATTGTGACTAACTGTTAGTTAGAGTAAGAAAAGTTCGGAAACTACTAGGCACTCGGTCGACACCTAACTAAAGAAACAGAGATGACCCGTCAGACTATCTTTTAATTGAGTAAGTTACAGTTACTTTTCTGTGATTATAAGCTACTTTTCTCTTGAATTTACCGTATACTGTTATATTTGACCCGTGGGAACATATCTAAGTGCCTAGACTTGCCAATTTTTGTATTGTTATAACGATACCATATAGCTCCCAAATAAGCAGTGAGAAAGTTAAGAGACTCTTATTTGTCTTCTTACTGAAAAGTCATACTTCTGAATGAGTTAGTTTCCGGATGAGTTGAAACTCATATGATTTTGTTTCTGTGTGACAAAAATGTAGCGATTTGCGGTTTATAATATTTTAATGGTTATAAAGAGGGTCGTATAGGAGTTGCGTCGCATGTGGCATGCCAGCATGAAAGTAAAAGAACGTGAAAAAGAGAAAGGTGGAATCACGAAAGTTTGTAGTCTTGCTGGCACGTACACTACCCATGATGTGTTGTTATATAACGATTTAGAGACCTTAGATGGGCCATAAGAAACCGTAGACAAACGACTCGTGTTGCTTCTTTTATCATCAATTTATATCCTTGTTCACATAGCTCAAGGCTTTTACATAACAGAATTAGCACATCATTCTATGCCAATGGGGTTGCCTCTCACAACCCTAAACGTGTCTGATTTTTCTCAAAGGAGCAGTTAATGCACTCACTTGCAACAACTACGCAAACGATAATTTTACTACTCTCTTTGTAGTATTTTTTTCTTCTGCGTGTTGTGAATGAATAAACGCGTTTATGAACTGCTTATGTGTGATGATAAAAAAATTCCATGCATGTTTTTCTTTAAATATTGTTGTGTGGAGGCAGGTCAGACGATATTTGTATTCATGTATAATTTTTGCTCATTTTTGTATTTTGTCTTACTTTTGATTTCGGCGAATTGTATTGCGTCTTTGTGTTTAATACTGAAAAAAATTTCAGATGACTAAAGAAAATGAGCTGGTGACCGGAAAGACTGTCATCAGCTGGGACTTGCATGAAAATGCTACAGTTTTTTCAAAATTCAATGCAACATGGCCTGAAGAAATTGAGAACCCGTTTGAATTTCACCTACAAACTTTCTCATATGATGAGCTCACTAACGAATGGAAGAATGACCCATGTGTACAATTTTCTGCGGATAAAATTCTAGACAGAATCAAAACAACGTTAGAAAGCATATTATAATAAAACTATTTCCGCAGGTGTCTAGTATTGCTGACTAAATAAATTGTTCTAATTAGTTTACAATTGGACGAATTCGTATCACCGTTGACTGTTCAGACTGATTTTGATATTCAAGATGCTAAATCTATTAATTGCTCTCTTAATTTGCACTCATCGTACGAATATCTGGATGAAGTTGGAATTCAATGGCAAAATTACGTTACAGGGTGAGCCTTTTCTATTTATCATTGGCTGCCGACTTTGATTAATCACATTGATAAATTGTGCTGAATTATTACAATTGCAGACATGCTGTGGAGGGAGTTTTTAACGGACTTTGGGCCAATGATACGGCATCATTGACATACTACGTGGATTTGACGAACTCATACGATTCTTGTATGTTCAATGTTAGTCTCAACTATTTGCTTCCTTTTGCTACTGAAGTGGAACCCAAACCACAACAGGGCCTAATCGAATTGTTTTATCAAGTGAGATTTTATCGCAAACACCAGTTTCATTCATTGTGGCAAAATATATTCGCTTTTTCCGTTCATTTTTATGCGACATGAAATGCCGATTTTATGAGTGAAAGTTTACAATAGAGATAATGTAATTTGCATTGCAAATTCATATATAGACGAAGCAATTGAATACGACATGCCGAGTCAGACTGGATTACAATGAGGTGCAGCTGATGCTATCCAATTATGAGGCCGAAGGGCATTCCTCCGCAGGCTTGGAAACCGAGCGTGTACATTTAGAAGTGGAAAATTATTTCTGGCCATTTGGACTGACCAAGAATTACAAGTATGAGTACAGTGGTGGATATGATGGCGATAATTTGCCAACTGTGGTAAGATCACATTTCATTTTGTCACTTTTCATTCCAATGTACACAGGTACAGGTTCATGCAGGAGGGGAGAGTGGTTTTAGTAGAAACTGATTGTATTACATAGGAGCATGCAATAGTCAACTTTACACAAGATGGATAGGGAGGAAGAGAAAGTATAAATTTGTGGTGTAACAAGAATGTTTACAACCTGGCCATCTGCTGTTGCTCCACTCGACTAGACTGATGAATATTCATTAGATTTTAGAGCATTGTCCATTCCACTCTGAGATATATTACTGTTTGCATATTACATGGGTTGCACAAGTACCGGGCGTCGATGTATAAGCTGTAGGGAGCCAGCCCTGGGAGAAAGCCAGAGAATAATATGCTTTGATGAAATTAACAGCTATTAAAATGACAAGTGTGTGTGCCTGATTGAACTGTGTGTATGCATTATGTATTAAAAGAGATGAGCATATTGAGACTGAATAGACATTTATGTAGATGAGGGTCACACAAGAGGGTACCAATTTGTAGCTCTCACATTTATTGTTTCATAAGAGGACTATCTTGTAGTTTGTTAGTGATGAAATGGGGAGATATTCGTAGCTTAAACTTATGTTTTGATCAGTTTTCAACCCTAAAAGTGTATTGATCAAAACTAGTTTACAATAGAGTGCATGCATGGTCTTTAGCTTGTGGGCTGTCTTCTGTTTTCATCATACGATATAAAAATAATTCTTTAAGAGAACTACCGCTAATGGCTCCAGAGTCGGAGTAATTTATTTGGGACTACAGGGAGCCAAAAATGTGTCACCACAGTACGCCATATTTCATCCGTACAAACACCTTAATTTCCCATCACTTACATAACATGTTCTTGTGGTACCGCAGACACTAAGGACATTAGAGGTGTACAGTTTGTTGCAGCCTGATTTGCATACATTTAACGGAGATGTAAAAATACGAAGGAACTTCACTGGCTCTTCTATTGTACTTAAAGGTAAGTCTGTTTTCGTGTATGCACAATGCATATGCATACGTAAAACTGTATACTCATGGAATGGAGAGATTGAGAAGCGGAAAAATTGCTTTTTAGCGACATTAGTGTAAAATAGGAGCAACATTGGGACACAGTAGTACTTACTACTACTAGTAAGTAAGTGATGATGAATGGGAACGGGTTGAAAAGCGCTGTAGTACATCCTATTATCATAGTAAACGGGGAAGCAGGGAAAGCAGTAGATGTGAAAATGTAATGTAGGGCCGTTGCACTATATGTGTCTCCTCGCGCTCCTGATGATGATGATTTAAGACGACTTTTAGACAAATTAGGGAGAGACATGGAGAGGAATTTACAAGTGAGAGGAACACTGGTTGTACTATTTTTGCAGAGCTGTGCATTCAAGCCCTTCATAATGCGTAGGGTAAATAACAAAGAAGTGATAACGAAGTAGTTTTAAGCAAAGCAGCCTCCTTGCTTTTCTCTGTGGTTATAATAAAAGGGAAAAAATTAATTTAAGGATGCGAATGTGTAAAATTTCGATATCATATGGTAAGTAATGGTTTTTGTTGGACAGAAAAAGACTGAGAAAAATGGAAAAGTTTTTCATGATTTACATGCTTTTTCAGACTCGTGCTGGGTGTTAAAAGAACAATAGGGTGGATGTGTAGGGGTGGTTTTCTTAATACGAATGTAATTTACGTTTGTAGGGACGAATCAAAACAGGACCATGCAATTAATAAGCGATTACGATTTCTTGGATCATCAGTTCCGGCATAGTGCACATTTTTCGTGGAATACCAGTTCTCCTTCCGGAATTGGATATGAATTGGATGTCTTTAACAGGACTAATGTAAGACACTTTTCAAGATTTTAATTTCTCGGTTTACATGGATTTTTACCCTACAGAACGCAGACATAATTAGGGTGAACAAATAGTTTTGCCTTTATGCCCCCAGTTTGCTAATTTTTCACCTAAATTTTCCCATATATGACAAACTCAGCCGATTTGATTTCTAGGTTTTGTGTGAAAATGTATGTTTTCTTCCCCTTATCCTAATTTTGTTTTCCACCACATGCGTTTGGTTTATGCCAAGTAGTTTTTAATTCTTGCTTGGCACTTTAAATACCACATCAATTAAATGTATATCAGCTGTCGGGGAAAACTTTTAATGCTTTAAAACTTTCCCCACCATCTCTCTTTACATATTATGGCAGAGCTTCAAGTATTGAAAAACTTTTATGCCTTCCAACCACCCACAGAATGTTGCATACTACTCGTATTCAACTGTTCTATCAATTAGAAGATTCTATTTCACGTAGTAATAACTAAATTCTATGATTGGACTCTGAATGAGAAAGTAATGACCATGAATCACACCCTGTAATCATGGAACGGTGTGGGTTTTTTTCAGCCCAAGCAAACCAACTACGAAGGGGATTTACGAATCGTTTATCCTGTCAGAACAATCACCATAGCTTCAGGTTACACGTACACCCCTGGTGGAAACATTTTCAAGTGGATCTCCCGTTTGAATTTAAATGCCCAGAAAAATGAGGACCGAGTATTGACTACAACCGTAACAATGAATGACACATTTTCGTCAACCTTATCACGCACCGAGATCATGGTGGAACATCCCGCATTGAAAGACGTATGTAAATAAAATATCGTACACATTTATTATTTATTTTTTGTGGACAGCTGTGCTGGTTCCTCGTTGGCAATCATGAGTCCAAAGCTCATTCCCCTGTGATTATTTTCATGGCACGTGACTCCGGCAATAAACATGAATAACCCACATAAACTTTAGGGATTGATACTTCGAGGAGACGGAGGCATTGGTGGTGGTAGCACAGATTGGGAAAAATTGACGCTCCAAGGCAATCTTGAATTCCTCTATACAAAGGATATGAGTCGAGCTGTGAAACTCCAAATGAACTCGGCAACCAAGTTTTTGAACGAGGAGCAGTCAACTTTGAATTGGTACAACGTGGAGAGTTGGATGTTCTGGAATCTCACCGCAGATATTAGATTGCAGCATCCGGCGACAAAGTGAGCACATGAGTTATTCATTAATATTGGCATGGCGCACACATTTATATAGAGAGGGAGTAAGTTGAAGAAGACACTACAGAGTTTCCAGGAGCCCGTAGCTCTCTGCTGTACGTAAATGCACTATGTGCACTTATTTGAGAAACCTGACACGTTCTTTGCATATGATCTCTCACTTACATCTCATTTATTCCGTTTTATACTTTATCTGTCGAGTTTTTAGTGCTCCCTATGCATAATGGGAGTGAAAAGTGAGTACATCATCTACTACTACTACTACTACCCACTGCTGACTTGCATACTATTATGATTGGAACTTGGAATAAGTAATATTTGTTGTGCAGAGAAAGTTGTACATGGTCTTGAAACAGTACTTGTATACTCGCTTGCATATCGTCAACTTATAGTGGAACCAATGCTTCTACTAGAGGGTGGCTATAGGCTGAGGCTGATTTATTAATTGAATTGAATTGAATTGAAAGTCGGTTTATTTCAGTGACAACATAGCATAACATGAGAACATATTCTTTTCAGCATACAGGTCACATTATAAAATTTATAAAAATTCCTAATCTAATAATATATAAATTTT
>Ga0210040_10004975_pt1 | contig 17084 bp, 9 predicted proteins | sample CryGeyCG12114_NA_FD_185462 | JGI IMG/M metagenome (GOLD analysis project Ga0210040, IMG submission 185462) | Groundwater microbial communities from aquifer - Crystal Geyser CG19_WC_8/21/14_NA (SPAdes) (version 2) | ecosystem: Environmental > Aquatic > Deep subsurface > Groundwater | place: USA... | reverse complement strand
GGATCGCCTGCTTTGCCCGGTAATAAAGCAGATAGCTTTAACCACTGATCCGCTCGTAACTCGTATCTTCGCATATTCTTTTTAAACAAAGTTCGTAAATTTAGAATTGTATGTCAACGCGGCCTAGCAGTAACTTTTAGTTAAAAGCATAAAACCTGCTTCTCAATATTATTTCTTATGGGAGAAAAGCCATGGCAGTAGATCAGGTTCTTTAAAAGCATAATCCCAGCTATTGTGGTTAACACCAGGATATACCGTAAATTTCACTTTACCTTCCGCCTTTTGTATGGCATCTACCATTACCTTCGATTTTTCGACCGGAACCACGCCATCTACCTCCCCGTGAAATACCCACATAGGTACCCGCTTCGCATATTTCTTAACCCCGTCCGGATGGCCGCCACCGCAAATCGGGAAAGCCGCCGCAAACTTCCTGGGCTCCCGGCGCAGCAGCTCAAAGGTGCCCATACCCCCCATCGATAAACCACCGATATACATCCGCTTTTTATCAACAGAACCTGATTTTTCCAGCTGTTTTATTAACCCCTGTAAAGCATGCATGGCCTTGGTGGGTTCGCCTAACTCCTGAAGATAATTAAAAATCCTTTTCCCCTTTTCATCGGTTACAATATTTACATTCGATCAATAAGAGTTTTTTGGGCATTGCGGAAAAACAACAATGGCGGGAAACTTTTGTCTATTCTCTGGCTCCAGAAACAGCTTTGCTCCATATACCAACTGCGATTTATTATTATTTCCGCGTTCACCGGCACCGTGTAAAATCATCACCAAGGGATATTTTTTGGTTGGATCAAAATTTTCAGGATATAGGATGCGGTACGGCAGGATATCTCCGTCAGAAATAAATAATTTCCGTCCGTACATTTCCTGATCCTGCGCGGCAACAAGGTGCAGAGTGAAAACAGATAATAGAAAAAATATAATAATTTGCTTCATTTTGTTTTAATTTATGCTGATTACAACTTATTACCCGGCCTTAGCTTTACCCAGATAAGGGTTTATCAGGTGATTTCCAGCGGCTTAAATCCTTAGTTTTGCCAGTTATGCGCTATTCTTACTTCAAGCAGAAGATTCCTAAATCTCGCCGGTAACCATAACTGCAAGCGGGTTGCTTACAGCATTGCCGACAATTATGGTTATTTTATTACCTTAAAGTTTTCGGCCTGCACATCACGGGAATTTCCGCCTATAAAAACCCTGAAGTCGCCGGGCTCCAATACCAATTCCAGATTATTATTGTAGAACTTCAAAAGATCGGGGGTAATGTTAAAGGTTACAGTTTGGGACTCACCTTTTTTCAAAGCTATTTTCTGAAATCCTTTGAGTTCTTTAACCGGCCGGGTAATAGAACCTACCACATCCTGCAGGTAAAGCTGCACCACTTCTTCTCCATCGTAGTTTCCGGTATTACGCACATCTACTTTTACCTGCAGCGACTCGTCCATTTTAATAGTAGTTGTGCTTAATTGTGGTTTAGAATAACTGAAAGAAGTGTAGCTTAATCCAAAACCAAAAGGATAAAGCGGTTCATTCGTCACGTCGAGGTAACGAGATTTATACTTATCCAGCAGTTCGCCGCTAAACGGCCGACCGGTATTTTTATGGTTATAGAAAAGCGGAACTTGCCCTACTACTTGCGGAAATGTAGTGGTCAGTTTTCCGGAAGGATTATAGTTACCGAATAAAACATCAGCAATGGCATTACCAGCCTGCGTACCGGCAAACCATGTTTCCAGGATAGCATCAGCGTTTTGTTCCTCCCACTTCAGGGCCAACGGCCGACCATTCATGAGTACAATTACCAAAGGCTTACCTGTTTTCTTTAAGGCCTTCAGCAATTCCAGTTGCTGGCCGGGCAAGGTTATATCGGCACGGCTGGCAGCCTCACCAGTCATTCCTTGCGATTCACCTACAACAGTCACAATTACATCCGAGGACCGTGCTACCTTTACCGCCTCTTGTATCATGGCTTCTGCAGAGCGGCTATCGATATCTAAATTGCCGCCATGCGCATTCAGTCTTTTTATCATTTGCTCATCATCCGTAATATTGGCACCCTTAGCATAGTTTATTTTTACTTTGCTACCTGCCACATTGCGGATGCCCTGTTCCAGCGAAATAGCTTTTTCCCAGTCGCCGGCAGCGCTCCAGTTACCTATCATATCCCGTTGCCGTTTAGCCAATGGGCCGATTAGCGCAATGGAACCAGGTTGTTTGAGGGGTAACGTGTTGGTCTTATTTTTTAGGAGCACCATGCTTTTATGAGCAATATCGCGGGAAGCCTCTATAAACTCCTGCTTCATAATAGTAGTGGCCGCCCGGTTTTCGTCGGTATAGCGATAAGGGTCCTGAAACAGCCCCAGTTTATATTTTGCTTCTAAAACCCGACGGCAGGCAATATTTATTTCGGTCTCGGTTACCCCACCTTCTTTTACGGAGTTAGCCAAGTGTTTCAGGAATACCTCTCCTACCATGTCCATATCCACGCCGGCTTTCAGGGCCAGATTACCGACTTCGGCTTCTGTGCCCATACCATGCGGCACCATTTCGTTTATGGCGGTATAATCGGTTACGACAAAGCCGTTAAAGCCCCAGTTATTCCGCAAAAGCTCCGTTAACAGCCATTTATTGCCGGTGGCCGGGATGCCGTTTATTTCGTTAAATGAGGTCATCACACTTCCTACACCAGCATCTACGGCAGCTTTGTAAGGCGGCAGGTACTCGTTGTACATACGCTGGAAACTCATATCAGTGGTATTATAATCGCGGCCAGCTTCGGCAGCTCCGTAAAGGGCAAAGTGCTTTAAACAGGCCATCACGGTATTATTTTTTGTTAAGTCATTGCCTTGATAACCTTTCACCATGGCTTTTGCTACCTGGGAACCATACCAAGCATCTTCTCCGGCTCCTTCTGCTATCCGTCCCCAGCGGGGATCGCGGGCAATATCTACCATGGGCGAGAATACCCAGTTCAATCCGTCCGCCGAAGCTTCTTCAGCCGCAATCTGGGCGCTTTTTTCAATTACGGCCATATCCCAACTAGTCGATAAACCCAGCGGAATCGGGAAAATGGTGCGGTGGCCATGAACTACATCGTAGCCAAATAGCAATGGAATTTTTAGGCGGGTATTGTTAACGGCAAACTCTTGTAATTTGCGGGCGGCGCTGGGCGTGAAGGTATTAAACACCCCGCCCACTTTACCTTTCCGGATATTTTCATCTACGTTCTTGCTTACCACTGGTCCGGTTACATCAAACCCAACAGCAAGCAGATTAAATTGCCCGATTTTCTCTTCTAATGTCATCTTTGCCAGTAAATCATTGATAAACCGATCCATTTGCGGATCTTTAGATTGGCTTGCCTCCTGGGAGTTGACGGTAGAATTGGTAGCAGGAGAAACAGTGCTACTCCCTGGCCGGTTTACATTTTGCGAACAGCCTAAACTCCAACAAAGTATTAAAAAAATAATTACTTTTCTCATCACTATAATATTTAAATAACGCACGGTTCAAAGCAATTTCTCGAATCCGTATCTTTTTGTTTGACCCCGGATAGCTTCCAACCTTAATAAGCACCACTTACTTTTTTGCTCCTCCAGTTTAATGTCTGATTTCCTTTTTGTTGGCAAGCTTATTTTTTGTAAGTCTCCAAATAGGCTTGCTTTATCTTAAATTTATGCGCGGGGTCCGGCCGGTACTCATTTAGGCAAGAGGAGTAAGTCTGGACATTTACCGTATTTTGTTTAAAGTCTAACGCTACTATCCGCAACCAGCCATTACCGCCCTTTACATATCCTTTTACCCCACCTGCTAATTTAGCCAGGAACTGATAAACCGGTAGGCCAGCGTCATTTATACTCACTAAAGTACCTATGCCGGTATTTAAGATATGACCGGAGAAAACAAAGTGAATATTAGGGTGCTTCTTCACTAACTTTTTCCATATCTGCTCCCCGTCATTCACGGCATCTGTACCGGTAGAATAAGTTTTCTCCTATTAAATTTTAGGGCTTTAGAAATCTAATTTATTCAAGCCCTTCTGCACTTCCGGGCAACTCATGAACAGGTTCCATAACAACCCGCTGCGCTGGTTTTCAATCATCACCACAATTGGCCCCTGATCGATGCCTAAGTAGCGCTGCGGGTACCAATCTTGGGTTTCGCTATAGGCATCATAAAAGCCATATTTACCCCATACTTTGTCGCCTAAGTTTTCGTACAGGTAGCGAATAACCTGCATAGATTCTTTGGGCGTGTAAGGAAAAGAGGACAAAGCGGCGGTAGGCGAAATAACACCTAAATCATGATTGGGGCTGTGGCCGGCATAACCTTCGGGAGAGTAGCTGGAAGTTAATCCCCAGGCATTTTCGCCGTAGCCTTTAAAGCCTTTCGGGTTTGCCATACAATAAGACCGGTGCACCAAGGTATGGTTCCGGTTGTGTTCCCAATAATTGGCGTAGCGGTCTTTTAAACCTCTAGGATCCAGGCCCAGGTAAGAGTAATGCGCCCAAAATAGTGGTCCTACGCTGCCTTCGGCCCCATTGTGGCCTAACTCAATTTTATGTCCATAAAGTTGGGCATTACTATTTATCTTGCCTTTTTTAGCCCAACCTTCGTGATATACTTCCGCCGGGATAGTATGTGTTGGCGAAGCTGCAGCCAGTACATACATAATCAAACATTCGTTGTAACCATGCACCGGAAAATTCATTTCCCAGGCATACTCCGGCGACCAATGCCAATACAATGCATTTTTACCATTACGGTACCAATCCCACTCTACTTCCTCCCAAAGCTTATTAATTTGGGTAGTTAGGGCTTTTTCCTGCGCGTTTCCGTTAGCAAAATATTGCCGGACGCAGAGTAAACCTTGAACCAAAAAGGCTGATTCTACTAAATCGCCACCATTGTCTTTGCGGCCGAAAGGCTTTACTTTACCGGTTTCTCCCTGTATCCAGTGGGGCCAGGCGCCATGAAAACGATCTGCTTTTTGAAGATAATTAACTACTTTTTGCAGCCGTTCTAACCCTTCTTTTCGGGTAATAAAACCCCGCTCAATACCAACCAATATAGCCATTACACCAAAGCCGGAGGCTCCGGTTGTTATTACGTTCTGATCATTTTGGGGATATGATCCATCCAAGTGTATCCGTTCACGGGCCAGGCCGGAGGTCGGCTCTGCCCCATCCCAAAAGTATTGAAAGGTGTTGCGCTGTACCAGGGTGAGTAACTTATCATCGCTTAATCTTTTGTTTCTCTCAACCGAAGCAGTTTCTGCCGGCATTTTGCAGCCTCCAATACTACTAGCTAAAACAATTAGAAAAAGTAAATAATATTTTTTCATTAAATTTTATTTATAAAATATAGACCTGCAAGGCCATTATTCTTAAAGGTTAGGGCTCGTAAACTCAAGTTTCTTTAACCCACTTTTTACTTCGGGCACACTCATAAATAAATCCCACAACAATCCGCTCCGGTGGTTTTCGATCATAACAATGATTGGTCCCTGGTCAATAGCCAAAAATGAATTGGCAAACCATTTATCCTGTAAAGAGAAAGCATCTACAAAGCCATATTCTTTCCAGATTTTATCACCCAACTTGTAATAGAAGAATTTTAAAGCCTGCATCGACTCGGTGGGGGTATAAGGGAAAGAAGAAAGTGCTGCCGTTGGCGCAATGTAGCCCCGGTCATTGGTGGGCGAACTGGCCGTATAGCCATTCTCAATATCACTGGCTGTTAAGCCCCAACAATTTTCGCTGTACCCATAAAAGCCTTTGGGATTAGCTTTGCAGTAATTGTAATTTATCAAGGTATGCGCCTTGGTTTGTACTTCGTAATTGGCGTAAGCATCTGTTAGTCCTATTGGGTTTAGGCCTAAGAAAGAATAATGCTCAAAGAATAGTGGGCCGCCAAGGTTAGGCCCTAAAGGCAATTGTATGTTATAATAGGTATTGCCGTTCCGCATAGCACCATTATTTGCCCAGCCATTATCGTACACCGTTTTCGGAATGGTATGGGTGGGGGAAGAAGCGGCCAGCACATACGTAATCAGGCACTCGTTCCAACCCCGAATGGGCATATTTATGTCCCAGGCATAATCCGGGCTCCAGTGCCAGTATAAAGCATTGCTATTGTCTTTCCGAAACCAATCCCATTCCACTTCATTGTAAATAGTAGTAATATCGTTACGTAAAGCTGCTTCAGCATCGTTTGCCGTACTAAAATATTGCCGGGCAGTAAGTAATCCCTGCATCAGAAAAGAAGTTTCTACCAGGTCGGCACCATTGTCTTTCGCGCTGAAAGCCATTGCGGCACCCGTATTGCCATTAAGCCAGTGCGGATACGCGCCATGAAACCGTTGTGCTTTGTTTATTAAGAAATCTACTATTACCTGCATCCAGGCCAAGCCTTCGGCCCGGGTAATAAACCCCCGGTGTACACCAGTTACCAAAGCCATAATGCCAAATCCGGAGCCTCCGGAGGTTACGGTATTACCAGACGTATTTCTTTCGCGAGCGAGCCCGCTAACCGGATGGCCAAAATCGTAAAAATATTTAAAAGTCTGCCGCTGCACTAAAGTTAGCAGCTCTTCATCGGAAATGCGGGAGAACTTATCCCCATCATCCAAACCAGTTGCCAGGCTTATAGTTACCGGATTGATGAGGCGGCCACCCGTAGAAGATTGTAAACTATTATTTACCGTGAGGCTATAATCCGAAAAAGAGCTTAGATTATCTTCCGGAGTAACAACTACTGTTTTATCGTTATTCTCTAAAGAAAAGAGTAGCGGAAAGCTTGTTCCGGATGCGCTTGTTAATTTTATGCCACTTGCAAGTGTATTGCTGTTGATAGCTTCGGTTAAATTAAATTTAATAATTGGTTTGATATTTAAACCAGTATATTTTAAAGTACCATTGTAAACATCATTAACCGTAAAAGATAAGGAAGTATCCGCAGGAATAACGGTATTATCCTTTTTACAACCAAAAGCAAAAATTAGGAAGCCTATATAAAACAAGCATAATGTTTTATATAGGCGTAAGGAATACTTCTTACTTTTACTAAGTTTAAAACATATCATAAGCTGAATGGTTAGATGATAAAAAAAAGAACCTACAGTTGCTGCCAGTGCAACAACTGTAGGTTTAAAATCCATCTTTTATTGATTGGCCCTACCTAAATTATACAGGCTACTAATATGTGCATCCGGTAAAGCAATATTATACACCCGTAACTCATCGATTCTGCCGGTCATAGGAGCAAAATTCACATCTGCATTTACCTGCTTACCTGGTATACTATTATAGTTCGCTCCAATAATTACTTCGTTGGGTTCATACGATTTAAAAAGATTGTTACCTACCCCCCGGTTAGGAAAACCGCCAACTTTAACACCATCCGCCCAAATATCAAAAACACCGGAAGATCCATCATAAGTAAGCACAATATGTGTCCACTTGTCAGCACCGATTTTAGGAGATAAATTGTTATTGAGGTTATCCTGAAAGCCACCGCCTACCGTATTAAAGGTGGGTTGTATGCGCAGGATATCGGTATTGGAAGCCGGGTAAGCATTGGTATTTAAAGCCAGATTAATATTACCGTTAAAGATGCCCGGCCGGGCCAGTTGAAAGGTCATGGTTCTTTTGGAGCCGTTGTTTTGAATTTGCACCCAGTGACTGATACTAAAACTTTTTAACGAATCGGTTCTAAATGCCGCAAACTGCTGCGCATAATACAACCAGCCGGCATTCAAATTTAAAGCCTTGCCCCTTACGCCGCCTTCCACAAACGAATCATTTAAAGTTGAAGTTGGCGCTGTGCCGCTTATTATTTCGTTTTTGGTATCGTCAAAAGACCAGTAAGCAACCAGGTTATTCGGAAAGATTTCATCGGAGCTGCTATAGCCGTCAATTTTACCGGCGTAATCCGCCGGGTTAACATCTTCCAAATCATTCGGATTACCATCGTATTCGCAAGAGGTCAGGGTGGTTGCCAAGAGGGCCATGCCCAGCATACAACCTTTTATATATAATTTTGGAAAGTTCATTTCTCTCAATTTTTAATAGTTAATTAATAACCAGGATTTTGGGTAAGTACGCCTTTACTTAAATCAATTTGCGTTTGGGGTATGGGTAACAAAATATCCCGGTTTTCATTGAAATTAGTTTTACCGGCTGCCCGCAACGCCTCTCCCGCAATTCCCCAGCGTACCAGGTCAAAGAAGCGGTCGTGTTCCATACCCAACTCTACTCGTCTTTCACGACGGATAGCCTGGCGAAGGGCTGCCTGATCGGTAGTGGTAACCGGCGGTAGGATAGCATTATTGCCGGCTCTGGCTCTGGCTCTAACCATTTCTAATTTTGCCAAGGCTTCTGCCGTATTCCCTAATTCGTTCGCTGCTTCGGCATACATTAACACCACATCGGCATAGCGCAAAACCCGCACGTTCATCCACCAACCGCCCTGGCTACCGATGGCATTCCTCCGAGCAGGATTGGTATACACCTTTTGATTATACCGTGGGTTAGGTAACCCAAGTGGGGTAGTTTCGCCATAGATGGTTATGCCGGGGGTAGTTGCGGTACTGGTATATAATATGGTTCTGGCTTTTCGTGGGTCACCTGGTTCGTACGCTGCTTCCAACGACGTGCTTGGGGTGTTCCATCCCCAACCTAAATTCCAGGTTCCGCCTCCTCTTACCCCTTGTATGGGGGCATACTGTACACCATTAGCCTCCTGAAAAGTCGGGTTCGCTGTTGCCTGCACTTCAAACACCGATTCGCTGCTGTTCTCGCCTTCTTCTCTGAATATTCTGTCGTAAGAAGTAGATAAATTGTATTGCCCGGAGGTAATTACGGCATTAGCTGCCGTCATGGCTGGTGCCCATTTTTTCTGGGTTAAATAAACCTTAGCCAATAAACCATTAGCTGCTCCCGCAGTAACCCGGCCAATAAAGGCAGGATCCCAACTCAAGGGCAAATTAGCGGCCGCAAACTGAAGATCACTCTCAATTAAAGTATAAACTTCTGCCGGACTACTCTGCGGGATATTAGCTTGCGCGGCCGGATCTTCAAACACCCGGTCAATCAGGGGTACTCGGCCATATACCCGCACCAGCATAAAATAAGCATAAGCCCGAATAAATTTTGCTTCTGCTTCTGATTGGGCTTTAATTTCAGGGGTAGCAACAATGGCTTCATTGTTAGAAATCTGATCTATTACAATGTTAGCTTTGTTAACTAAATCAAAATACCCGAGCCACATGGCATTGGCAAACCCATTATTAACTGTCACCGGAAAATTATCCATATCAATGGCATTGGCCCCACCATCGGCCGGGGTACTTCCTTTATCGGCATCATCACTCCGGATACTGGTAATCACAATAAATGATTGGCTATGCACATTGTAATCCCTTAAGCTAGAGTAAGCCGCAAAAAGATACTGGTCATAAGGCCCGGAACCACCCGGATAAGGATAATCTTCCTGGGTATATTGACCTTGCGGGGCACGGTCTAAAAAATCATCTTTACACGATGTTAGGGTAGAAACCACAGCCAGCAATAATAAAAAGATGCTGTTAGTTCTAAGTTTTCTGTTAAATAATTTCATGTTATAATTATTTAATAATTTAATTTAAAATGATGCATTGATACCAAAAGAATAGATAGCTGGCACCGGGTAGGTGCCATTATCAGCACCACTGGCAATAGGGCTAGCCAAAGACGCCTCCGGGGTATAACCCGAAGTTCTGCTGAAAGTAGCTACATTTTGGCCGCTTAAGGAAAACCGTAGTTGCTTTACTCCCACTTTATTCATCCCTTCCGAACGGAAAGTATAGCCTACCTGCACGGTCCGGCAGCGGAAATAATCGCCGGGCTCCAGGAAGTAACTGCTGAATAAGTAATTATTCCCGCGGGTATTATCCAGTATAGGCTCAATGTTGCTGGTGCCAGGGCTACTCCAAGCGTTTAAGCGGTTTGTTTCGTAGTTAAGAGTAGCAAATGTAGCAGTACGGCGCTGGGTATAAATTTTATTACCAGCAACTCCCTGTACTTCTAGGAGGGCATCAAATCCTTTAAAACCGGCAGAAAAAGTACTTCCAAAGTTCCAGACAGGAAACGGCGTTCCTAAGTAGGATCGGTCGGCCGGCGTGATGACGCCATCACCGTTAATATCGGCATAAGCAATATCGCCCGGCAATGAATTCTGAAAGCTTGGCATCCGATCCAAATCGGCGGTAGATTGGTAAATACCAACTTGCTTGTAGCCGTAGAAATAACCGATTGACTGACCCGTTCTGGTAACATTTACGCCGCTGTTGCCCAATATCTCGAATTCCAAATTAGGGCCGATGGACTCTACTTTGTTTTTATTATAACTGAAGTTAGGAGAAATGCTGTAGGTAAAATCAGAACCAATCTGGTCGTTCCAACCCATAGCAACCTCAATTCCCTTGTTGCTGATGTTTCCTAAGTTTGTAATATAAGTATAATCACCTGCGGTACCCGGCAGCGTTAATGAGGTTAATATGTCTTTAGTTGTACGATCGTAAAACGTAATTTCTGCATTAAAGCGGTTATCCAAAGCACGTAAATCCAAACCAACGTCTATACCTCTTACTACTTCCCAGTGCAAGTTAGGATCGGGCACATAGGCCGGTGAAACCGAGGTATTTACATTATCGCCAAAAACCGCTCTGGCTGATGTTGCAAGTACCGGTAAATACAAATTGGATCCAAGCCCTAAACCACTACCCACTGTACCCCAGGCGGCCCGCAGTTTTAAGAAATCTAAAGCATTTATGCTTTCAAAGAAGCTTTCATCACTCACAACCCAGCCTAAACCAACGCTACCAAAATTACCCCACCGGTTACTTGGTGAGAATTTAGAACTTCCGTCGCGGCGGTAAGTGGCATTTATTAAATATTTACCGTTATAGGAGTAATTAATCCGGGCTAAAAAAGACATAAACGATTCTTCGCCGCCGCCACCGCCATTAGACATTGGCATAGAAGCATCTGCAACATTTAAATACCAGAAATTAGGATCGCGCGGAATATTTAAAGTAGTATCGGTGCGGCTACCCGATATACTGGTGCTACCGGTAAATAAGGTAGTAAAACCAACTAAAGCTGTTACATTGTGCTTTTCGTTAAATACTTTATTGTAGGTTAAGGTATGATCCTGCTGATATTTGCGAAACACTTGCTGCGACTGACCAACGCTGGTGTTAACAAGGTTATCATAGGTGGTATCGGTTGCGGCCCTACCTTCGCCTAAATTTATATAACTGTAAGGCAACGGCGAGTAGCTCCGGGAATTATTAAAGCCTAAATCGGTATAGAAAGATGACCTGGCGGTAAAATCTTTCAGAAATTTAACTTCACCAAATAAGCTACCAACAACCCGGTAACCATTTTCTACAGAATTGCCGGTGCCTCTGTTTAAAGCCGCAATGGGATTACCTACCTGGGCCCGCTGGAAAGACGGCATGCTGTAATACAAATCTTCGCCGGCTTGTACCGGTACAATAGGCGCTGCCCACAAGGCATTGTTCAGGCCGGCGGCAGGTGGTTGTTGGGTCCAGTAAAATCCGGTAAGGTCGCCGCCAACTTTAATATTTTTCCGAATTTGTATTTCTTCATTCAGCCGGGCAATAAACTTTTTATAATGGTCGTATTTTAAAACGCCTTCCTGATTGTTATAACCTAAATTAACTAAAGTTGTACTTTTTTCGCCACTGTTAGAGATTGTCAGGCTATTGTTATTAATGAGGGCATCTCTGAAAATTAAATCCTGCCAGTTAGTATTACCGGTATAGTTAGAATAATCAAAAAGTTCACCTTCTAATCCTCTTGCTCTAAGATTAGCCAACTGGGTGTCGTACAACCTTCTGAATCCGGCTGCATCCACTACATCTATTTTCTTCTGCACCCGCTGCACACCTACCGTGCTCTGGAAATTAACCAGGGTTTCGCCTTTAGCTGCTCTTTTAGTAGTAACAATAATAACTCCGTTGCCGCCTTGCAAACCAAATATAGCAATAGAGGAAGGATCGCGTAATACTTCCATACTTTCGATATCGGCCGGGTTTAAATAATCAATGTTGGTCTGGAAAACACCGTCTACCACATAAAGCGGGTTGCTATTACTGGTACTGTTTACACCCCGGATGCGAACAGTAGGACTAGCACCAGCCCGACCGCTGTTTACAACGGTTAAGCCAGGCACTTTACCCTGCAAAGAAGAAACCGGATTCACATTAGGCTGCCGGGCAATAGCTTCTCCTTCTACCGAGGTGATAGATCCGGTTAAATCTCTTTTACGCTGCACGCCATAACCCACTACTACTACCTGCTCTAATTCGCTGACTGAAACTTGCAGTTGTATATTAACTGTAGTTAGGTTATTAATCGCAACTTCCTTTTGCAGGTATCCAATATAACTAACAATAAGAGTTGCATTGGGAGGAACATTATCAATACTAAAGTTTCCCTCAACATTAGTCTGTGTGCCCTGATTAGTACCCTTTACCTGAACAACTGCTCCAATAAGAGCCTCTCCACTCGCAGCATCCGTTATCTTACCTTGAATCGTTGAATTCTGCTGGGCATATAGCACCTGGCATGCAAACATACACAGAACTAATAGTAAAATTTGTTTCATCATGGTGGTTCTGTTTTTAATTTAATTTGTTAAATAATACTGCAATAATGGGTTAAAACAACTTCATCACAAAAATTTATCCCCCAACATCGCTACATCAAAAATTAGATCTCAGAAGATTTATGCTTTATTTACCAGATTAAAAGAATGGGTAAAAAACTTACAAGGATTTCTCAAGTATGATAAAATTTTAACAGACTAAAAATGCGTTTTAAAAACAACTGAGAAGGAAATGAGAGGTAATGATGTAGTCTTTAATAGAAGTTATAGTATTAAACCTCCAGTAAAAATTCAGTTAGATTTTTATCATGCTCCAGATTTAGCTTCTTCCGCAGGCGATATCTACGGATTTCTACTCCCCGCACTGTAATATTAAGTAGCGAGGCAATTTCTTTACTACTCATATTCATGCGCAGGTAAGCACATAATTTCAGATCATTGGGAGTAAGTTCAGGATGATCAGTTTTCAACTTTTTAAAGTAATTCTCATGGGCTTCATTGAAGCTTTTTTCAAATAAATTCCAATCCCGGTCATCGCTCCTGCCTTCGTTAATAGCTGTTTGTATTTTTCGTAATTGTTCTTCCGGCAGCTTCTTGCCCATAGCATCCTTTAATTGCTTCATCTCCGATTCAATATTCTGAAGCAGTTCGTTCTTATAAACAATATTCAGGGCAGAATTGGCTAATTCACGGCTTTTACTGGCTAAATCGGCTTGTAATTGTTCATTTTTAAGCCGGATAATCTTTTGTTCGTTCGCAAAAGCTTCTTGTCGCAAGTACTCTTGTTTTTCCTGCTGCAGCCTATCTTCTATCCCCTTTTTATCTCGTTGCAGTTTAATCCGGTATAAGTACTTAAACAAAAAAGCCAACACAATTAATAATATACCATAGCCAGCATAAGCCCATTTGCTTAAATACCAGGGCGGCGAAACAGTGAAAGCAAAAACAGCTTCTCTCGGAACCGCTTTTCCATTAACTTGCGCTTTTACCCGGAAATAATACCGTCCTTGCGGCAAGTTGGTAAAATCCTTCTGCGTATCTTCGCTCCAATCAGACCATTGCCCTGAATACCCCTCCAGCATATATTTATATTGGATATTACTTTGCTGATAGTAGGGCAAAGCAAAAGAAATACGAATATTACTTTCGTTATAAGGTAATATAACCAGGTTTTTAGGGTTGGCTATTGCCGTGATTAGCTGTGGCCGATTAGTAATGTTTTGCACCGTCCTGATAAGCACAGTGGGAATAGTTGATTGCTTTGGGAGCGCAGAGGCAGTATTGTAAATAACAAAGCCATCATCCACACTAAATAAATAAAGAGATTTACTTATACGGCTGATATTTTCATGATAACGTACCATGCGGCCTTCCAGCATATTAAATTGGGCCGCGTTAATAGCTATTTTACCCGGCACCTCTAAATCTATCAGGGCTACTTTGCCCTGGCTGATAAACCAGTATCTTTTGTCGCCCGCCCGGATAATTTTATTTGAGGTTGCAAATTCACCTAAACGCTTGTTTAGCTCCAGATAAGGAAAAAACCGATCGGCTATGTTATCATACAAATAAAATCCCTGATCGGAGGAGAAAACAATACGGTTATCCAGGTTAAAGGTATGGAGGTGATAAAGTTCGGGCAAGCCTTTATTTATATCGTAACTTACCACGTTCCGCGCTTTTTGCAGATCATCGCTCAAAGCAATCTTGTATAATCCTTTATAAGCATGACTCACCCAGATATATCCTTCGTTATCTTGCTCTACATAACGGGAAGGCTCACCAAAGCCCGCCAGTTTATGCGAAAAAATCCAATTGCAGGCAGCATCTTTTTTGTAAAATACTAAACCATTGTAGGTTCCTTGGATAAGCAAATTGGGGTTAGATTTAAGTTTTTTTATCGACCATCCGCCATTTATAGAAGATATATTTTCTAAGGCTGCTCCTTGTACCCGGAAAGTACCCTCGTTGTGACCGCAGAGTAGTTGCCTATCAATCACTGATAAATCCCAAACCTGACCCTGAGAATGAGGAATCAGTTTAAAATCGAATTCTTGAAATAAGCGGTCTTCACCGGTTCTCCAATCACTATAGAATAGTCCTTGATTTGTACCCAGGTAAATTTTATTATCGTGGATAATGCTGGAGTAAACGGTTCCGAAAAGGCCGGTTTTATCAAAATAAAAATAAAGCGGAGAATTAACTTCAATCCGGTCAATACCATTATCCAACCCGGCCCAGATATTTTGTTCCTGATCGGTGTACAAACTCAATACTGTATTATTCTGCAGTCCACTGGATTTATTAATGCGCTGCACAATATTTCCATTACGATCAATAATGATAATTCCATTCAAGATGGTACCAAAAGCAAAATATTTACCTTGAATAATGGAGCTGTTATTCAGTTGGTAGGTCTTTAGAAAATCATTTGCTTGGTTTTTCCAAGATTTAATCTGGTGACCATCGTAGATAAACAAGCCATCTTTGGCCGTCCCGATCAGAAAAGTATTGTCCGTAAACGGTAAAATTGACAACACGCCGGATTTACCTAACACGCCACTGGTATCCACCGGCATTAGTTCTGTGCCTTTTAATTCGTACAGCCCTTTATTAATAACCTCTACAAAGAAATGCTTACCCGCCTGTAGTAAAAACAGAAAAGGCTGACTGGCCCGCCTTACAGTAATTTTGCCTTTCTGGTAAGTATAAATACTGCCGAAGGACTGAAATAGTACCCGATCCCCATCGACATATATTTTCCAGATTTCCTCTTGAAGGCGGATCTTCTCCGGAATTAAATGTACTAAAGAATAATATTTAAATTTGCCGGTCTGATCATAGTTCCAGTAACCAAACTCCCCAAACCCACCGGTATAAACTTTACCACTTTTATCCGTAGCTACAGCCCGGACAATAACCCGGTGCGGCAGGCGATAAAGCTGCCAGTATTTTCCATCGAAGGCCATTAAACCATCCGAATTGGCAAAATACATGATTCCTTGCTGATCTTTAGCAATTGCCCAATTCTGGTTCCCGGCTTCGTATGTTCCTTTGCTGTAGCTTTGCACATAAGGTACGCCAATGCGCTGAATATCTGCCGCTGTCAGCACATTTTCCCAGATTAAAAAGAAAAGTAATAAAAGAAAATATAGTTTGAGCGTTTGCTTCATTTACCAAGGTGCGAATTTTTAAAATTAATTACATTTGCTCAAAACAACAAAAGTTCCTACCGTCAGAAATCTTAGTCAACAGCCTTTTACTCCTGCTTCTAAATACAACAATGTATTTACATCCATTTCTTTCATTATCTAAAACAACTTTCATTTTGTAAAAAACAAACGGTGTTATTGGTCGCTACTAAAAAAGTAAGAAAATTTAAATTGACTTATCGCTTCATAGTTAAAACCAGCATGTCCCACGATCATCATCACCATCATGCCACTCCAGCTAATTTAACCAAAGCCTTTCTGATTGGCATAACGCTAAATATTGTATTTGTTATTATTGAAGCTACAGCCGGTTTTTACATCAATTCCCTTTCGTTACTTTCGGATGCCGGCCATAATCTCAGTGATGTTTTTAGTTTGATTTTAGCCTTAGCTACTATCAAAATTGCCCAACGCAAGCCTAACGATCAGTACACTTTTGGTTATACCAAATCTACGACCCTGGTCTCTTTATTTAATGCTATTTTATTATTAGTAGCCATGGGCGTAATCGGCTGGGAAGCCATAAGCCGTTTTGGGCAAAATCATGCCTTGAACGGCCAGTACATTGCGGTGGTTTCCGGAATAGGTATCTTCATTAATGCCTTAACGGCTTTTCTTTTCCTGAAAGAAAAAGATAATGATTTAAATGTGAAAGGTGCTTATCTGCACATGGCTGCCGATGCTTTGGTTTCATTAGGCGTAGTTATTTCGGGAATTATCATTATATATACCGGCTGGCATTGGGTTGATTCGGTAATGAGTCTGCTGGTAATCGGAATAATAATTTTTAGTACTTGGGGCTTGTTACGCGAATCGTTGCGCTTGTCATTAGATGGAGTTCCTACTAATATTGATTTGGCCGCCGTCCGGAATTATCTCATCCAGGTACCGGGAGTTCAGGAAATACACGACCTACATGTATGGGCCATGAGTACGACGGCTAATTCGTTAACGGCACATTTAGTAATTTCTCCTGAGCAGCAGAAAAACCTCTTGCCCACAATCCACCACGACTTGCATCATAAATTTAATATTTCGCATGCTACCATTCAGTTAGAAGAGCCGGGCAATCCCCAGCAATGCTTGCAAATGCATTAACTTACTTTCGATTTGATTTAATTAAATATTACTATTTTCTTTCCGAAAGGAAATGATGGGCTTTATTTTTGTTTATAC
>Ga0210040_10004974_pt1 | contig 17085 bp, 24 predicted proteins | sample CryGeyCG12114_NA_FD_185462 | JGI IMG/M metagenome (GOLD analysis project Ga0210040, IMG submission 185462) | Groundwater microbial communities from aquifer - Crystal Geyser CG19_WC_8/21/14_NA (SPAdes) (version 2) | ecosystem: Environmental > Aquatic > Deep subsurface > Groundwater | place: USA... | reverse complement strand
ATCATTTGGCGACATCCATTCCGATTCGTGTTTGAGATTTTTTGGTCCATATTTTTAGTTTTACTGCTCTACGGAATTGGGCCAACAGCTTTTAAAGGAGAAGGACTTCGTCCAGCAACATTAGGACAGGATGAACAATTATCCAAGCTTGAACCGCCTTATCGAAAGCATTAGTGGGTAGCATTTGAAATATTTTGAAATCTATCAAGTATATTTAGCGGAAAAAATTGGTTAAATATAGCGGCACCTCAACGATTTTGCCAAACGACACATCAGATGAAAGGGCTTGTCAAGCTGAATCCGAATATACAACTTTTATTGGGTGAAAACAACGGTTAATGGCAGAAAGAGTTACTAAAAAAGAATTTTTTTTCTAGCTGTTTCTTATATGCCCCAAACGTTACACCGGTGTCTCAATTATTCGACGCACAATTTCTTGCGATATTCAAGGACACCAAATGTAATATCCGCCCTTTTAAGATGAACTGCAAATGTGTACATTAGCTCAAATACTGTATTTTTCCATTCAGTCCTTGGATATGCGGATGAAGAGTCGGTCAAGAATGCTTTAAAAAAGAAAACTGTTTCTACCGGACAAAAAGAAGACGAAAATTGTGATTTACAAGATGTCCAGGGAGTAATCTTATTTGCTGTAGACAAATCTGACGAAAAAAAGCTAAGCAGAAAAATCAAAGTACTATTCCATATACGAATAGCTAGCTGGGATTCGCACAATGTTCAAAATAAAATTCCCTTAATCTTTTTTTAGTACAAATTGAGATTCCGAAATGATAAGGACTGGCACACAGAAGATGCATACTTACCCGAGGAGCCAAACTATCTGAGAGGCACAAATGAATTCGATTTCGACCAAAAAACTACGCCAACTTATTATAGTAAGTTTAAAAAATTACTATTGTCAAGTAAGTAAGGATATTTGAAAAAAATACATATTTTACAGGTCATGGGGAACCGCTGTTTCTAATTCTCCAGCACGCTCTGGATTTGGCTATTGTGAGATCGATGGATTCCAGCGGAAACGGAATCCAGATTGCACTGGAAAGATTTCCAGTTCCTGATATTTTCCAATATGATAGGTACAATCTATAACAACAACGCTAAAAATGGATGCATTGACCTAGCTATTCTGGATTTTAAAAGCTGATATTATTGTTTCAGTTATCTTGTAACTGTGTTACCCTGCGCTTTGATATTCACCCACATTTCGCTTTCCAAAAGTATTGTTAGGCAGCTGATTGCAGAAAAAAGTTCGCGGCTAAAAGTACGTTCCGTTATAACACTCAATCATAAAATCAGAAGTAATATATGCTAGATTCGTCGGTTTTATATTATTTTGCAGGAATATATGAAAATCATGGGCCTCTCCAATTGGTTACTTTGGACAACATGGTTTCTAACTTTCCTATTCATCGCAACGATAACTTGTCTCATTTGGGCACTTTTTCTAACTTTGGTAAGTTTTACGGTATGTGGGCAAAACTACCCAAACAACAATCAACCTCAAGCAAATATTCTCTGCTTTATACAGATGGAATATGAAGTTGAATATACATATAGGGATATCAAATTTACCACACATTTGGTTGACTTCAGTTCTTTCACCGTCGTTTTCTTGTTCCTATTCGCATTTTCATGCGCGACAATCAGTTTCGCCATATTTTTTTCCACTCTGTTTTCGAAATGTAAGTTTTCCGATTTTCAATGCAGTGTTACTTATAGTTTGAATAATCTTGCATTTTTTTTTGCAGCTTTTCCAGCCGTGGTGTCCATATTTTTCTTAGAATTTTTAACAATTATTCCAGCATTGCTCGTAACGACATATGGATATTCACGGTCTAGATTTATTAAAGCTATGGTCGCTCTTTGCCCCAACTCTGGTCTTATGTTGGGCTTCACAGTCATCTTTTCCCATGTGGCTAGAACGGCGGGCATCCAGTGGCATAATATTGGAGCGGGAGTTCATCCCAGTGACCCATTTGCACTCATTGATGTGATTGTCATGTTTTTTGTGGATACTGTTTTATATATGGCTTTGGGAGCTTATGTTGAAAATGTTTGGCCAGGAGAATTCGGAACTCCACTCCCTTTTTATTTCCCGTTAATGGTAAGCAATCAATGAGATGCAAGTTTTTTTGTGATGAAGTTAAAATGCAGAAATTTAATTATAGTCATCCTACTGGTTTGGCAAATCTCAAGAAGATATTTGTGACTGGGATGCAGAAAAAGAAGGTGCGATTAGAGATCCGAAATATTTTGAAAAAGAGCCTGATGGAATTATTGGTGTGTCTATTCAATCTTTGTGCAAAAAATTTGGCTCCAAATGGGCTGTCAAAAATCTGTCGCTCAATATCTATCAAGATCAAATCACTGCTTTGTTAGGGGTATGCACAATAGTTCAGTTATATGCACATTTTTTTAATGTGTTGGAATTAGTTACAAAGTTGATTTATTCTTTTGGCAGCACAACGGCGCAGGTGATTTGTCTTTATTGTAAATTGAACGTGTTTTGAATTTTTGATTTTTTGTGACACAATTTTTAATGTTTTTTTAGGAAAAACAACCACAATGTCCATGCTCACAGGTATGGGTGAGGAATATGTTGTTTCAACTTGTTTGAAAAAGACTTTGAGATTTAGCTAAAGTTTTGATTTTTTTGGAATTATGACATTTTTAGGATTATATCCTCCAACAAAGGGGACGGCTACAGTCAACGACTTTGATATCAGAACGAATATGCGAGCTGTGCGAAAAAGTCTGGGCCTTTGTCCACAGCATGATGTTTTATTCGATGATCTCACATGTGCAGAACATATTAAATTTTTCTGCAAGGTAAACATTTAAACTATGATAAAATATACTAAATATATTATAAATAAATTAATCAGTATGGAATCAATGTAGTTAAAAGGATTCAAAGGAAAAATCAAATTGGAAATCGATCGAGTTCTTAGATCAATTGATTTGATGCAAAAGAAATCAGTGCTGTCAAAAAACTTATCTGGTGGGATGAAAAGGCGGCTTTCTGTGGGCATTGCATTTTGTGGAGATTCCAAGGTTAACTATAGCTGTTTTACCTATAGCAATGGATTTCTCATTTTTATCAATATTATTCCATTTCCAGGTTGTATTATTGGACGAGCCTACATCTGGAATGGACCCAGGGGCACGAAGAGGAATTTGGGACGTTTTGGTGAAAGAGAAAAGGGGACGGTCCATAATTTTAAGCACACATTTTATGGATGAAGCGGATTTACTCGGAGATCGAATTGCTATCATGGCTGAAGGGGATTTACAATGCGCGGGATCTTCTCTTTTCCTAAAAAAACGATATGGTATATTTGCAACAACAAAATGTGATTAATGTTGAAAAAGAGGATGTTAACACGCTGAATTCTTATAGGCGGTGGCTACCGTTTGACCATAGTGAAAGGCCCCAATTGCAAAGTGGATGCCATAACAGACCTACTGAAAAGTAAAATTGGCAATATCGATTTAGATCAAAATATCGGTGCCGAATTGAGTTATTCCCTTCCTGAAGACAAAGCGAGCAGTTTTGGGTCTGTTTTTAGTGAAATTGAGAGGAGAAAGGCTGAGTTAGGCATTGGGAGTTATGGAGCTAGTATTACCACAATGGAGGAAGTTTTTATCAAGTATGTCATATACACTGACTAGATATAGAATGTAGAGATTGATTTTCACGGTTTTCATGGGTTCCTTTGCGCACAGAGTCGGCCGTATTGCAGAAGAAAAAATGGCTTCTCATACTCCTAAACCTATTGACACAGAAGACATTCAACAGCCCAATGAGTCCAAGGCCGTTCATTCGACCAAAAGTAAAAAACCAGACGACATTTCAATCGACATTCCAATGGACCCGAAACTGTCAAACAAAGATGACAAAAATAAGAGCAAAGCCGGTCCAAATGAACCACCCGTTTCCGAAACAAAAAACACCGAAATGAACGACGACCCGACTCCCAACGGTGTAAAACTGGACGATGGAAAAACTAAGTCGAAAAAACCTCAATTAGGTTTAGGCATTGAAATGATCGCCCCATCTTCGATCGTATTGACTGGAAAACTAACTTCTGTGCAACGCTTAGCAAATTTTGCTGAAACGTTAAAAAGAAAAGTTAACTATTTCCCCGCAATCTTTTTTAGATTTTGCTCTCATTTCCGAGCTCTGATAATTAAGAAATTTTGGTTCGCCATCAGACATCCCATCTTGTTACTTACACAACTGACTCTGCCATTGCTAGCTTTTGGAATCAGTTATGCCTTCCTTTACTTTTTCTTCACTGTTGTGCTTACTACAACGGCCGAAGGTGGGGGTGGGCAGAAACCAATTACATTTGACTTATCGGTAAGATTAATTAGATATCTATTAGTATGCTATTGCTAACTAAAGCAGGTCAACTAATCAAACGATTATCATTGGCTATTTCGTAGCTCTACAAACCATATGGAAAAGTGACTACTTTGTTAGAATGTCCAACGGCCACGGCCAAATCCTGTCAGGCATATAAAGACATTGCCGGCCGTCAAAGCATGGTGTTACAAACAAATAACTTTACTCAATACTTTTTTAATTCGGTAAGTTCAACAGTCGCATTAAATTTGAATAATAGCATATAATTCTTTGATATTGCATTATTTACTGCTTTTACTATAAGGTTAAATCTGGTTATACTGCAAACGCCGGCGGCCATATTATCACTGCGGCATCCATAGATGGTTCCAATATCACGGGATACTACAATCCTTTAGCGATTCATAGTGGACCCATCACACTGAATCTAATTGGGTCTACTTTACTTCGTTTGGCTACGGGAGACTCGACGGCAGAAATCTTTGCGACTCATGAACCCATAACCATAGGGGAGGGCGGGAAAAATAGCTATGAGCCGGTAGCTATCAAAAACTAAAGCTAATTAGTGACCTACCAAACCAATCAATTATTAATGAGTTTATTTCACTTTTCACAGAGCGGACGATCTTTCCACAGCAATAACGAAGCGATCCAAGAGCTCGAAAATGAGTATAGTGCTCAGATCACAGGCTATTATTTTCTAGGAATAATAACAGGGTTTCTAAACTGGTTCGTCACCGGCAGTTTTATTATCCTGGCTGTCAAAGAACGAGCCACAAATGCTAAACACTTACAATATATTTCTGGAGCTCACTTTTTCGTCTTCTGGACTACAAATTTCGTATTTGATTTCCTATTATATTGTATCCCTGGCTTCACAATTCTCATCTTCCTTGCCAACGTTGAAACATTGACCGCCATCGAATCAACTACAGAAGGCCAATTTCACTATGCATTACTCCTATTGCTATTTGGCTGGGCTTCCATCCCATGGATTTATACATTTAGCTTCATTTTCACATCTCCTTTTCGGTCGGTAACTCCAACCTACAGTTTGTTTATTATAGCCATAACCTAGAATTCGCTCAGTGCTATATAACTATAAGGACTTAATTGTATTTTCAGTGCATTTTCTGTCGTATTGACTTTGATATCGTTCGGAGCTGCTGTTGCAGGTTTTTCATGGTTTTATGAATACGTATATGTTTTCGCGGATCCTTCTAAATACACAACATGGCAGAACATAGCAATCAAACTTATGGCATTCTTGGTCTACTTTCTGCCTACAACACATTACATCATGGGTGTGGACAAAATTGGTCGAATATTTTTACTCCAATTTGAAAAATGTGTGAAGGAGAAGGCCCAATACGGCGAGACAAAGGCCGAGTTTTTTAATCGTGTTTCGCAAGGAGAATGTGCAGGTGAAATTCCTTGACCACTTACTATAATATGGTGTGTTCAAGATGGCGTCCAGAGTTGATGTCAAGTAGAATCGACTCCGATTAAAATGTCTAAATAAATGGGCATTTGTATCGTTAATTGTTAGTTAGTTAGTGAAATTGATTCAAGATGATTTTTTAAAAACATTTCAGATGGATCTTATTGGTCTTGGGGAGAACATCCAAAGAAAAGTCCAGGATTGGGAAAATACTACTTGAATCTGTTTGTTCTTGGATTTGGATCATTCCTGTTAATATTTCTGATAGAGTCCTCATGGACAAGAATGCTTTGGTATTTTGTAAAATCCCGGATTTTTCCGCCGCGCGGACCGATTTACGCAGATGGATTCGAAGATTCGGACGTGGCTGCGGAAAATAAGAGAATGCGGAACACTCCTCTTTCCCTTTTAAAATCTACGGATAGAATTGTTGCAGTGTTGGTGAACTGTTGATGTGTTGATCTTGTTTGTCGATAGGGTTTTTCAGTTTGAAGGGATTTATAGAAATCTTTTTTCTAGAAATATGTGCAAATCGTATGGGAATTTGAGAGCTGTGGATAATATATGCATTGGCGTGAAGCCGGGAGAATGTTTTGGACTTTTGGGAATTAATGGGGCAGGAAAAACTACTACATTTAAAATGTTGACAGGTATTGATTTTATATTTTGTCGTGATTTTATACGCTATGTATTAAGTATTGGTATGAAAGAATTTGTCTTTTTTTAGGGGACATATTTATCTCGTCAGGGATTGCAATGATTGCCACACACAGTGTGAAAACTGATATTGCAAATGCCCGAAAACACATGGGTTATTGTCCCCAATTCGATGCGATTATTGAAGATCTCACAGGTCGTGAATTGATGTATTTATTTTCTCGACTTCGGGGTGTGCCCGAACGGCAATTGAAAAGTATTGTCGATAATACAGCCAAAGGGCTACTTTTTGCGGAGCATTTAGACAAAAAATGTGGCCAATACAGGTAAGCAATGGTTCTGAAAACCTTTTTTACGCAATGTATAGCATTTTATGAATAACGGAGAATGTATTGTTTCTCTCTAGCGGGGGCAACAAGAGAAAATTGTCTACAGCAATAGCTTTAGCTGGGAATCCGGATGTCGTCTTCTTGGGTAAATACACTTAATTTTTGTGAACTCCCAATGTCCAAATTGGAAAAATATTTGGCTTGCTTTTCAGATGAGCCAACTACTGGTGTAGATCCTGTTGCAAGGCGACATCTATGGAACGCGATAAGCGAAGTGCAGAAACTAGGCACTTCTGTCATTCTCACTTCTCACAGGTAGAAAAAAACTCATTTTTTTTAGCAAAAAAACGCTTCCTGACATTAAACTCTTCTATTTATTCAGCATGGAAGAATGTGAAGCACTATGTAATCGGTTGGCAATCATGGTGAATGGGAAATTCCGCTGTCTGGGCTCACCCCAGCATTTGAAAAGCAAGTTTGACCAGGGCTATACAATCATTGCACAAACTGTTCGCAACGAATTGGCAAATGAAAAAGTTTCACGGACTGCTATGGTGAGAAAAACTAGGATTTTCAAATATATGTGCGTTGGCTGAATCCTAAGCAATAATAAATTCTACTTAGGCGGAAGGTCGACGAAAAAGCTCGGCAGGCCAAGTTGTACCCATTTCACTCCGCTCAGATGGACATGTTGCTGTCCAAACATGGGAGCAAGAATTATTGCCACTACGAACATTTATTGAAAAAAATTTCCCGGGTAAAAATCTTGAAAATATAATGCATTGTAGAGCTATACAGGCATTTTGAACACTGTTTGATATTTCATCATTTCCCAGGAGCCATTTTGAAAGACATTCATCCTAGCTACGTAAATTACAGTATCAACAATCCCAATATAAAATGGGCCGACATGTTTGACAAAATGGAGAAGGCTAAGAAGGAGTTGAATTTGGAAGCCTATTCAGTAGGTCAAACCACTTTGGAACAAGTATTTTTGGGATTCACAAAAGGACAGGTTAAAGCACCGAATGCTTAGCTCAATAATAAACTTGGGCACTGCAAAAAATAAATGGTGCTATATAGTTACCATATGAATTGATACCCTGGAATATTTTGATAATAATATCTCAATAAAATAAACTCAATATTCTACAGTCTTCTTATCAGGATTCCCGCAATAAACTACTTTCAATACATAAAAAAGTTTTTTTAAGTATAGCCGCCTTTTTTCTCACACTATGCCTTCGCAGTCATGTTGCCAAACTGGCCCATTCAGTAAATTGGGGATATTACTATGGAAAAATCTTATTCTAATCATTCGACATCCAGTTCGCTTAGTTTTTGAGCTCATTATGCCAACATTTTGCCTTGGCGTTATGATAGGTTTAGCGTTCATTGTGTACGGGAAAGGCCCCTCGGCGTATTACGACAAACATTATACGTCGGTGCACATAAACCTCGATAAACTGGATATCCGGACTTTCAAGATCCCTAACGTTGCGTAAGTTGCGCATTGCGCTTTTACCCCAACTGAAGCTAAAAGATTATTCAATCTTGTTGATATCGGTATTGAAGAACCACCCAATATGATTCCAGATGCTTTTTGTACACTCCAAATTCTCCTGCAGTTTCAAAATTATTCAATGATTCCATGTTTACAGACAACTTTGATGGCTTGAAGTGTAAGTTGATTTCTTGAATCTATTGTAAAACGAACGACGAGTGTGTTGGAAAATTCAGCGACATGAAGTGTATAGTTTTTCATTTGACACATAAAAACGTAAATTCGGTGCGATGAAGCTTATTTCCGTACAATATTCAGTAATTTCAAATATGATATCCATTTTTCAGTCTTGGGCTTCGCGGATGAAAACTCCATTATTGATTCTCTAGCAAATAACAAAACTGTCTTTTACGAACCCTCACATTCACATCAGTCATATTTTCAAACAAGGGACCATGGAATATGTAACTTAGAACATTTTAAAGGTGTGGTGATTTTTGATTTGAAAGACTCTGACGACCAAGAACTTCCAAACAAAATACAGGTTATCAGATACCCGTATTCGGCAAAACTTTCAAAGTTTGACAAAACGTATTTGACTTTGACAACTTTGGCTTAAGGAAACCTAAAACTATTTATGTGTGCCATTTTAGTACCGAATGAGATTCAAAAATGATCGAGAATGGTATACACACGCAGCCTATCCTTCCTTGGCCCCTGGTCAAAGAATCGCTGACAACCCATATTTTAACTTCTGTAAGTCATGATTATGGATGAATAAGTTAATGTTCAGGGTGAGGCAGTCAAGTGAATCCTTTTATAACTTACTTAGATGGAGGCAACAAACGACATGAGCTGCATATAGGAATTGAAATACAGCATCAACTGAATATGGGAATTGTTAGGGCAAAAGGGGGTGATCAGAACATAAGTGCAGAAATTAAATCTCTTCCAGTGACCGAAAATAAGCTTCTCTTGTCACGGTATGCTTCTAAATCATATGAATCTGACTGACCAAATTTGCTGTATTTTTCTGACTTCCGCAGACAGCCGCAATATTTTGTCCCAATACTGATCATGCTGGGGTTTCTAATGTTTGTTTTGAATATCCTCAAAAACTTGATCCCTGAAAAACAGAGCCGGCTAAGGGTAAAAACCTATGCATGCTTGGTTGAACTACCACAAACTTACAAAATATCTCCAAGATTATTGATTCTATTATATAGGAATACCTGAGAATCATGGGACTGCCAAACTGGTTACATTGGACTTGTTGGTACATCACTTTTCTGGTGACTGGGATCATCACCTGTGTTATTGTCTGCCTTTTTTTGACCAAAGTACGATAAAACTCATAAAGGGCACTATATTTTGAACGTGTGGTTCACAAAAATTTTACTTTTCAGGTTCCTTTTACTATTACTACTTTGGGTGATAGTTCACTAATGAAAATCGAAATGCATCTGATCCATAACAGCGATTTTTCGGTAGTTTTTGCATTTCTTTTCACTTACCTGTGTGGTGCAATTAGTTTTGCAATTTTGATATCGTCCTTGGTCACTAGACGTAAGTCAATAGAGCTTTATGACGAGTTCATATATCGGGTGAATTTAATCAAGAAGTTTGTACAATTTTCAGCATTTGCCAGCACAATGATATCATCGATCCTATTCCTGGCAAGTTGTGCACCGGGGATCGCTTTGTTATACACATATTCACGTTCCAGAGGGACTAAAATGTTGGCTTGTCTGGGTTTGAATTCTGGTCTCTTTTTTGGGATCCAAATTATGCTGTTTTTTATAGACAAAGGGGATGGCATACAATGGAGCAATTTTGCTTCGGGTATTGATGCTAGTGACCCAATGGCACTCATTGATGTCATGGGTATGTTCATTGTGGACGCCATAGTGTATTTTATTTTGGCAATTTATGTGGAGGGGGTTTGGCCAGGAGAATTTGGAACTCCGCTCCCTTGGTATTTCCCATTCACTGTGAGTCAAAGCTATCTGGCAACTGGCAACTGGCAATATCATATTTTGGAAGAAAAATTGTGGGAATGGGAACCGATTTTTATCCTCTTTTCACAGAAATGGTACTGGCTTGGCCGACCTCGTGATGAACTCAAATCGGGTTGGGATGCTGAGAAAGAATTGGCGAGTAGAGATGATAAATATTTTGAAACAGAGCCGACTGGAACTGTTGGTGTTTCCATTCAATCGCTGTCTAAAAGATTTGGCAAAAAATTGGCTGTAAATAATTTGTCGTTGAATATCTATGAGGATCAAATTACTGCTTTGTTAGGGGTATGCGGCAAGCTTTTATCACAAATGAACACGAGTTTTGAAAATTTGATTCACTGGAATGAACTTTTTTATTTTACAGCACAATGGTGCAGGTAAATAATTTAAGTTGACCGATAATCAATATACGCTTAGAGTGTTTTCCAGTAATTTTTCGTCGGATATATTTTTCAGGGAAAACTACTACAATGTCCATGATCACGGGTGAGAACGAAATACACTTCACATGGACAAGGAGCAACATTTTGAATTTTTATGAATGCCGCCATTTTTCACATTTTAGGGCTTTTCCCGCCAACGTCGGGGACGGCTATCGTTAATGGCTTTGATATCAAAATCAATATGCCAGCTGTGCGCCAAAGCTTGGGCCTTTGTCCACAACATGATATTTTATTTGATGAACTTACTTGTGCTGAGCATGTGAAACTGTTTTGCAAGGTATAAAATGTCCAAAAGTAAACTATAACGGACAAATGATCCTCTTTTCTTTTACTTTAAAATCCATGCTTCACACACACTTGTAGTTAAAAGGATTCAAAGGAAAAATTAAACCTGAAATTGACCGAATTCTCCAAACAGTGGATTTACAATTAAAGAGAAACGAACAATCTCGAAACTTGTCCGGTGGAATGAAACGACGACTTTCCATAGCCCTGGCATTTTGTGGAGACTCAAAAGTAGTTGCACAAATCTCCTTTAATCATACAACTTTTTTAGGCACTTAAATCAATTTCACAAATCTTATAGGTTGTGTTATTGGACGAACCGACATCGGGATTGGACCCTGGAGCGCGCCGAGGAATTTGGGAAGTATTGATGCGAGAAAAAAGTGGACGGTCAATTATTTTGAGTACACATTTCATGGATGAAGCGGATTTACTCGGGGATCGAATTGCTATAATGGCTGACGGGGAGTTGCATTGTGCGGGGTCTTCCCTTTTCCTCAAAAAACGATATGGTGTGTGTTATAGGACAAAATGCAGGTAGAAATCAATCAACTTAGTTAGTAACCGACCTATGTATCTTTTGTCGGTAGGCTGTGGCTATCATTTGATCATAGTGAAAGGAGAAAATTGTAAAGTAGATGCCATAACTGATCTGCTAAATAAAAAAATCGGCAATATCGTGTTGGAGCAAAATGTTGGTGCGGAATTGAGCTATTCTCTGCCTGAAGAGAAAGCTACAACTTTTGGAGCAGTGTTTACAGAGATTGAGAAGAAAAAACAGGAACTAGGCATTGGAAGCTATGGAGCAAGCATTACCACAATGGAGGAAATTTTCATCAAGTACGTTACACGGGATGATATAAAAACTGTTTAAAGGATAATTTCCGTAATTTATTATTTCACTGAACTAGGGTAGGTCGCCTTGCTGAAGAGAAAAAACGTGGTCCACAAGTCAGCCCTAGTAAAGTAACAGTGCAATCCAAACCAGCGGACCAAAAATCTTTGCGAAGTAGAAAACCGCCGACAGCCGATAACAAATCAACCGATAATCCCGAAGCGTCAAAGGATAAAATGGAAACAATTGATATCGAGAAAAAATCTGATATTCAGTTGAATTCCGATACAACTGACACCACTTTGAAAAAGGAGCCTAAAGGGAAAACTGGCTTAGGAATAGAACTCATTGCTCCGTCTTCAACGGTCCAATCCCCTGCTCGCCTTAGTCGCAAATCCAAATCACTTTCAAGTGTTGAGGCAACTTTCAAGAGATTCCTCAAGCATTTCCATGCCTTGGTTGTGAAAAAAATCTTGTTCACCATACGACATCCTATCCTACTTTTAACGCAAACATTTTTCCCAGTACTCTTTTTCCTACTTGTTGTGCACTCGATTATTTGGCGCTTAAGTGACACTGATACTGTGTTTTCTGACCAGCCCATCACATTTGACTTATCGGTAAGTTGAAAATTAAATAGCAATTCATATCCGACAAAGCTCGTTCCTTAAATGAAATCAATAAATCCGTTACAGATGTACGAACCGTATGGGAAAGTAACAACACTATTACAATGCTCAAATGCCGACGACAAATTATGCCAAGCGTATGAAAATGTGGCTCAAAAGTCCAGTCATGTTTACAAAACAAAGGATTTGGTCCAATATTATGAATCTAGAGTGAGTCTCTATTATTCTCCGATGATAAAGTGTTCACGTTGGTCTCTGCATGCATTGAAAAAGTTACCTGGGTGTAGCGTGAACACGTCTAAATGGAATAAATACTTGTATCCCGGCTATTGGGTTCCAATAATAATGCTCAGTTTTTCCGCAGTTACGACCTATCGCCTCAGCAAGCCAAAACGGACATGTGATATCTGGCGCCGCTGTATCTGCAGACAACATAATTGGATATTTTCATATCCATGCTATACATAGCATCCCCATCACCATAAATCTGATTGGATCAGCCCTACTGCGTGCGGCTAGTGGGGACCCCAGTGCCGGAATTCAAGTGAGCCACGAACCTCTGGAAATCATCAGGCGCTCTAGTGATTCATTGTCCAATGATGAACCATCCGACCCCATGAAGAATAGAAGATGTTCTTCCAGGGAGGAAGAATTTTTTAATAAAGTTCTCTCTTATTTGTTCTTGGGTACTTTCATTGGAATGCTCTTTTGGTTCACCTCCGGCTGTCTCATCATCCTGGCCATCAAAGAGCGCGTTTCCAATGCTAAGCATTTGCAGTTCATTTCTGGCGCCCATTTTTTCGTCTTCTGGATGTCCAATTTCCTGGTGGATTTTCTCTTATTATGTATCCCTTTTTTGATCATATTGACAGTCATTGCGACCACGATGACCGACTATTTCCCCGCTTTTACAACCTCTGGCGCTCTAGTCCATCTTGGGATCCTGAGCATGTTCTATGCTTGGGCTTCTATCCCGTGGATCTATCTGCTCAGTTTCTGTTTCAAGTCTCCGTCTAAGTAAGTTAAAAAATAGGGAATTTCACGGGGAATCAAACTTGTGTTATTCCGAACTGAAGGATCTGCATGTTTATGTTTTTGCAGAGGTTTTGCTGCAGTATTCGTTATATTGATTACCGCTGCTTCAAATGGCCCATTTTTGATTTGGGCATGGGAGGAAGTTATAAACAAAGACACAATTTCTGGAGGACCTGCCATCATCGCCCACATATGGTTTGTTAGTTTGCTAGTGTTTGCCTATCTTGTACCTAGTGTGCATTTTTCACTTGGGATTCACAAAATTGGAAGAGTTTTTTACTACCAATGCACTTGTGAAGGAAATGAAGGTAAGAAAAGCTGTCTTCTGTCCTCATTCGTAAATAGAGATCATAGAGATGTACAGTTTGAAATATAGGGTTATAGGAAGTGCGAAGTAGACATTAAGTTGATATGGATTTCAAATGGTTTCACTTCAGGCGAGCAGCCACAATATTTGGACTGGGGCTCCTCCGATAAATGCAGTCCAGGACTGGGCAAATATTATTGTATCCTTTTTTTCATTGGCTTGGTCTCGTTTTTCCTAATTTTCTGCATTGAGTCAACCCTAACGAAATGGATTTGGTACCAGATAAAAAAGGCTATAATTCAGCGAAGGAATAAAACGTATTTGGCGCCTGCAATGGAGGATTCCGATGTAGCAGCGGAAAATGATAGGATTCGAACTACCCCAGTTTTTAATTTGAAAGCTACAGATAGAATTGTCGCAATGTTAGTGCATAGTAGGTTTTTTTGTTTTTTTGTGAGGATTGGTGTAAATTTTAGAGTTTTTATTTAGGGATTTGAGCAAATCATATGGCACGTTGAGATCTGTAGACGGAATTTGTATTGGGGTGAAGCCGGGCGAATGTTTTGGACTTTTGGGGATCAATGGAGCTGGCAAAACTACTACATTTAAAATGCTGACGGGTATAAAACTGTATGGTGATAATGAGTTGTATGATGTTTTAGTTAAAATTTTACAAAAACTGGAATGCGGCTATTTGCAGGGGATGTTATGATTACATCTGGGGAGGCTATAATTTGTGGATTTAGTGTGAAAAGTGATTTATCTGAAATACGTAAGCATTTGGGATATTGTCCCCAGTTTGATGCCATCATTGACGATTTGACCGGTCGAGAAATGATGTATTTGTTTGCCCGCCTCCGGGGAATTCCGGAAAGTAAATTGAAAAGTGCTGTGAATGAAGCTGCCGAAAATTTACTGTTGACTGAGCATTTGGATAAAAAATGCGGGAAATACAGGTGAGTTATAGAATATTGAGAATCTGCTCACTATAAGAATTGACTGCAGTTTAACTTTGAAATCTTTCTAAAGTGGCGGAAATAAAAGAAAGTTATGCACGGCTGCAGCTCTATTGGGAAATCCTGAAGTTTTGTTCTTAGGTGGGAATAGAGTATAAAACTTGTTTCCTTAAAAAATGGTTTTTGGTTGTTAAAAATATTATATTTTCTATTCAGATGAGCCGACTACAGGTGTAGATCCTGTGGCCAGGCGACATCTATGGAATGCAATCAGTAAAGCTCAAAAAAGCGGCACTTCTGTCATTCTTACGTCTCACAGGTAGAAAAGTTTTACTTCACCCCCGAAGTCCTGCATTCTCAACACGTTTTTCGTTTTTTAGTATGGAAGAATGTGAAGCGCTATGCAATCGGTTGGCAATCATGGTAAATGGGAAATTCCGCTGTTTGGGCTCACCGCAGCATTTGAAAAACAAATTTGACCAGGGCTATACAATCATTGCACAAATTGGGACCAACCAGTTGGCAAATGTGCAAGTCACCAGAAAAGCAATGGTGTGGTTGCAAACTATTAGGCTAGTTATAAAGTTACTTATGCAAAATAAAACGGACCAAAAATGTGTCTTTTTTTGTCATTTTTAGGAAGAAGGACGAAGAAAAAGTTCAGCAGGTCAAGTTGACCCGATGCCACAAATACCGGTCGGGGATCAAATTATTGTCCCAACATGGGAACAGGAATTGACGCCGCTTCGGACTTTTATTGAAAACAGTTTTCCTGGTCCAAAAAAAAAACTGCATACAAATACAAATGTCCCAACATGGGAACAGGAATTGACGCCGCTTCGGACTTTTATTGAAAACAGTTTTCCTGGTCCAAAAAAAAAACTGCATACAAATACAAATAGTATGAAAGTTTGATAAAGTCCTTATAATATGTAATGTTATCACAGGGGCTGTTTTGAAAGACACACATCCCGGCTATGTGAACTACAGTATTACCAATCCAGACATAAAATGGGCGGACATGTTTGACAAAATGGAGAAGGCCAAAAAGGAGTTCAATTTAGAAGCCTATTCCGTAGGCCAAACTACATTGGAGCAAGTATTTTTGGGATTTGCCAAAGGACAAGTTATGATCGACAACTAATTATTCAGACTAAACGGAAAATATATTCAAATTATTGTGAAACCTCAAATAGTAGCAATCGAAAAATATGATTGGATTGAAAATATTAAAAAAGTTCATCTCAAGTTTGTTTTCAAGCAAGAGTTGTACAAAGTTATAATAAAGCAGTATTTTATTTACGGAAATAGGTGGCAACTTTTCAGCATTGTTAATTGAATTGATTTGGCCCAGTTTTTTTCATGCTTACAAATATTTGTGTACAACAATAGAAAAAAACCAAGGTCGAAAATAGTACAAGACTTAACAATATAGTTTTGAGATAAAGATCATTTTGTTTTTGCAATGTGTATCTGAATGCAAAATTTTCGAAACTGAATGATACAATGAATAGAAATTTTAATCCATTATAATGCATATTTTACATTAGCTGGATTTTTCAGGCCCCCGGTGTGTTAATACTGAAAGTTAGTATACATCCCGACCTTAGGTATACGTTAAACATTGAGTCGATTGCTTTGCAATTACTACGTGTAACGCGAATGATGTAAAAATATTGAATTTCGCAACAAGATACCCACACTTGTGTTTTTAGTAATAATGGGAGAATTCACAGCGAAATCTGCTCTCCTTGTTGTGATAATAGCAATTGCGTTCCAAAATGTGTATTCAAATGAAGTGCTACCGACTTCATTTGCGGCCTATGAAAAAGTAAAAAATTCACCCGATTTTGGACAACTGCCGGATCCATATGCGGTGGAGAACAATCCTTTTGCACAAAGATACATTGATCTCATTAACGACATTATTAGACCAAATTGGACTGTAAGTTTCCAAAAAAATTGTTTAATTTTCATTCTAACTTCATAGTTATCCAATAGGTATTTAATGCCTTAATTATTAGGCGGGCATAAATTTCAACCCTGACGTGATTCGTATTGGATATGTGGCCGATTTGTGCGGAGTTTTTGAAGGCAGTCATGATAAATGGAAAAAATTGGATCACAGAAATCATGACACTCGAGGTATTTCAATCCCATCAGTTTTTGATTCTAGGCCGTACTGGTATTGGTGTCCATCCATAAGCAGAATTCGGGATCAAGGATCTTGCGGATCGGATTGGGTAAGAAGAACTA
>Ga0210040_10004973_pt1 | contig 17090 bp, 15 predicted proteins | sample CryGeyCG12114_NA_FD_185462 | JGI IMG/M metagenome (GOLD analysis project Ga0210040, IMG submission 185462) | Groundwater microbial communities from aquifer - Crystal Geyser CG19_WC_8/21/14_NA (SPAdes) (version 2) | ecosystem: Environmental > Aquatic > Deep subsurface > Groundwater | place: USA... | reverse complement strand
TGACCGAGCCGACGCCGATCGGGCACGAGTACTGCGGGGTGGTCGAGGAGGTCGGCGCCGACGTCACCGCCGTGCGGCCCGGGCAGTTCGTGATCGGGTCCTTCGTCGCCTCGGACAACACCTGCCCGCACTGCCGGGCCGGCTACCAGACCCAGTGCCAGCACCGGGTGCCGATGCAGGGGTGCCAGGCGGAGCTGCTCCGGGTGCCACTGGCCGACGGCACGCTGGTGCCGACCCACGACCAGCCCGCCCCGGAGCTGCTGCCCGACCTGCTCACGCTGTCCGACGTCATGGGCACCGGGTGGTTCGCCGCCGTGGCGGCCGGGGTGCAGGCCGGCATGACCGTCGCGGTGGTCGGCGACGGCGCCGTCGGGCTGTGCGGGGTGCTCTCGGCGCGGCAGCTGGGCGCCGAGCGGATCGTGGTGATGAGCCGGCACGCCCCGCGCCAGGCGCTGGCCCGGGAGTTCGGCGCCACCGACGTGGTCGAGGAACGCGGCCAGGAGGCGGTGGCCCGGGTGCGCGACCTGACCGACGGGGTCGGTGCCGACGCGGTGCTGGAGTGCGTCGGCACCGACGAGTCGATGCACCAGGCGATCCGCTCGACCCGCGCCGGCGGCGGCGTGGGCTTCGTCGGTGTCCCGCACGGCGTCACGCTCACCGGGCGGGACCTGTTCGGGACGATGGTGCGGGTGCACGGCGGTCCGGCACCGGTGCGCCGCTTCCTGCCCGACCTCATCGACCTCGTGGTCGCCGGCACCATCGACCCCGGTCGGGTGTTCGACCTCGAGCTGCCGCTGGACGACGTGGCCGAGGGCTACCGGGCGATGGACGAGCGCCGCGCCATCAAGGCCTTCCTGCGACCCTGACGGGTCAGACGCCGCGGTCGGGGGCGGCCATGTCCCCGGTCGCCGGCGTGCCGCCGGCCAGCCCGTAGCGGAGGTACACCGACCCCTTGCCGCCGGCCGCGGGCGGCTCCAGGAGGGTCAGGTTGGTGGGCACCGCGCCGCCCTCGAAGACCTTCTTGCCGACGCCGAGCACGATCGGGTGCACCCAGAGGTCCAGCCGGTCGAACAGCTTCTCGCGCAGCAGGGTCTGCACCAGGTCCAGGCTGCCGACGACCGCCACGTGCTCGTGCTGGTCGCGGAGCTCGCGCACCGCGGCGGGCAGGTCCGGGCCGAGCTGGCTGGACCCGGCCCACGACAGGTCCGGTGTGCCGCGGGAGGCCACGTACTTGGGGATGCTGTTGAACAGCGTGGCGATGTCGCCGTCCTCGCCGTCGCCCGGCTGGTGCGGCCAGTAGGCGGCGAAGATGTCGTAGGTCCGGCGGCCGAGCAGCAGCGCGTCCACACCCTGGTACGCCGCCAGGACCTGCCCGCCGGCGACCTCGTCCAGCAGCGGCGCCTGCCAGCCACCGAACGGGAACCCCTCCGGGTCCTCGTCGGGCCCGCCGGGCGCCTGCCCGACGAGGTCGAGGGTGGCGAACAGCTCGATCTGGATGATGCCCATGCTCAGCTCCTGGTGCGTCGGTCGGGTCCGTCGGGGAGTAGACCCGGCGGCACCGACGAACTCATCGGGGTCCGGGTGCCAGCCAGGAGAGGAACCGGCCCCGCGACCAGCACCGGCCGAGCACCTCGACCTGCAGCGCCGCCCCGTCGGAGACCGCCAGCCCGGTGATGCTGTGGCCCGAGGCGGGGCGGTCGCCGAGCGTGGGCACCGACGGCCCGACCCCGACCCCCTCGACGGACACCCAGGCCACCGGCCGGCCGGCCGCCACCTCCTGGAGACGGCGGAGGAACAGCGGCCGTCGGGAGACCGCCAGCCGGGACAGCGCCCAGGCCGTGGTGACCACGGGCAGGGCGTGGACCGGCACCTGCGCGACCGCCTCGGCCAGCCGCGCGACCGGGTCCCGTGCCACGGCGATACGGGCCACGACCGGCGGGAGTCGGGTCGCCGGCACCGGGCGGTCGCCGACGACGGTCGCCGTCACCTGCACCGGGGACGCCGGGTCGCCGAGGGACCGGCCGTCGCTGTAGGTGATGCCGACCCGGTCCAGCTGGACGTCGAGCCCGGCGGCGGGGCCGACGCCGACCAGCCCGATCGCGCTCGCCCCGGCCCGCCGCGCGGCCTCCGCCACGGCCGGGTACAGGACGGCGCAGCGGACCTCGTCGGGCGTCTGCGACCCGGCCACGTCAGGCGCGCACCGGCAGCTCGTCGTCGGCCCCGTCGTCAGCACGGCCGGTGGCCGCAGCAGGCTGGTCGGCCACCAGGGTGACCGGCGGGACGACGGGCAGGTCCTCCTCGCGCTCGACCGCCTCGCCGCGGGCGACCATCCCGGCGACGTCGGACAGCGGCACCTCGCGCAGGACCAGGGCCAGCAGCAGGGCGACCACCAGGATCGGGACCAGGTACCAGAACACCGGGGCGAGGCTGTCGGCGTAGGCGTCGACGATCGCCGTCCGCAGCGGGTCGCCCGCCGCGTCGACCGCTGCCGGGGTGAGCGTGTCGGCCGAGGTGATCCCCGCCCGGACCGCCTGCTCCGAGTGACCGGCGAGGGCCGAGGCCAGGTGGTCGGCCAGCCGGCTGGTGAACAGCGTGCCGAAGACGGCGACGCCGAGGGTCGCGCCCACCTCGCGGAAGTAGTTGTTCGTCGAGGTGGCGGTGCCGATCTGGGTGGCCGGGACGGCGTTCTGCGCGGCGAGGACCACGTTCTGCATGATCAGCCCCAGGCCCGCGCCGAGCACGAAGAACATCGCACCGACCGTCCACAGCGAGGTGCCGCCGGACAGGGTGGTCAGCCAGAGCATCGCGGCCAGGATCAGGGCGACCCCGGCGACGGTGAACACCTTGTACCGGCCGGTGCGCTGGATGAACCCGGCCGAGCCCTGGATGGTGAGGATGATCCCGGCGGTCATCGGCAGCATGAGCAGCCCCGAGTTCGCCGCCGACAGCCCCGAGCTCATCTGCAGGTAGGTCGGCATGAACGCGATCGCGGCGAACATGCCCAGCCCGACCGCCATGCCCAGCGCGGTGGCCACGACGAAGGTGGGGTTGCCGAACAGCGTCAGCGGCACGATCGGCTCGGCGGCCCGCCGCTCCACGAGCACGAAGACGACCAGCGAGACGACGAAGGCGGCGATGAACGTCAGCGTCCGCGGCGCCCCCCAGCCGTCGCTGCCGCCGAAGTCGGTGAACAGCACCAGGGACGTCGTCGTCGCCGACAGTGCGGCGATGCCGGCGTGGTCCAACGGCGTGGTGTTCCGTCTGCGCGGCAGGGTGAGGGCGAACCAGCCGATGGTGAACGCGGCCAGGCCGACCGGCACGTTGACCCAGAAGCACCACTGCCAGCCCAGGGCCGCGGAGTCAGTGAAGAAGCCGCCGACCAGCGGTCCAGCCACGGCGGACAGGCCGAAGAGGGCGCCGATCGGGGCCATGTACCGGGCCCGCTCCCGGGCCGGGACGATGTCGGCGATGATCGCCTGGCTGAGGATCATCAGCCCGCCGCCGCCCAGGCCCTGCACCCCACGCCAGACCACCAGCCAGCCGAAGGACGGCGCCAGCGCGGCGCCCAGGCTGGCCAGGGTGAACAGCCCGATGGCGATGAGGAACAGGGTGCGGCGGCCCCACAGGTCACCGAACTTGCCGTAGACCGGCATGACCAGGGTGGTGGCCAGCAGGTAGGCGGTGGTCATCCAGGCCATGTGGGAGACGCCGCCGAGCTCGCCGACGATCGTCGGCATCGCGGTCGAGACGATCGTCTGGTCCAGCGCGGCCATCAGCATGCCGGCGATCAGCGCCGAGAAGATGATGGTGATCCGGCGCCGGGTCAGCACGATGACGGGTGCGCCGGTCTCGGTGGTCGGGCCCTGCATGGGGGTGCTCCTCGGTCGTGCGACGGCCCCGCGGGTGCGCGGAGCCGGGTTCAGTTCGGCAGGCCGGCGGCGACCGCGTCCCAGGCCTCGTCGACGAGGTCGGGCAGCGACGCGGTGAAGTCGCCGGCGAACCAGCGGTGCAGCGCGGTGCGCATCGCGGCGGCGGCGACGCCGGCCAGCAGCATCGGCAGCAGGGCGTCGTCCACGCCGGTGCCGGTGCGCTGCGCGATGGCGGCGGCCAGCACCCGGTCGGACTCGCCGAACGCGGCGGCCAGCTTGCCGACCAGCACCGGGTGCGCCTCGACGACCTGCAGCCGCAGCGGCCACAGCTGCTGGTCCTCGGCCATCTCCGCGGCCTGCGCGACGGCGACCACGCGCACCGCCGCGACCGCGGACTCCTCGGCCGGGCGGGCCGCGATCGCCTCGGCCTGGCGGGCGGGTGCGGCCGGGTCGAGCCCGAGGACGGCGTCGTCCTTGGTCGGGAAGTAGTTGAAGAAGGTGCGGGGCGAGACGTCGGCGCGCTCGGCGATGTCGTCGACCGACACCCGGTCCAGGCCGCGTTCGGCGACCAGCCGCAGCGCCGCCTCGTGCAGCGCCAGCCGGGTGGCGAGCTTCTTCCGCTCGCGCAGGCCGCTGGTCACCGGGCGATCATCGGCCATGGATGCAGAGACTGCAAGGATGCAGCGACTGCACGGCGGGTCGTGCACGAGGGGAGCGGCCATGCCCGGATGCCGGTGCGCGTGCCCGAGCCGGGACAACCGGTTGCCACCAGTTGCCCTCCCCCCTTGTGGGCCGCCCGCCCACAGCCGAGGGTGACCCCATGACGACGATCGGGGGTGCCGGCGCGGTGCTGGCCGCGGACGAGGTCACCGCCTTCGTCGACGAGCACCTGGCCGCCGCCGACCTCGACGGGCGCAGCGTCTGCGTCGTCATCCCCGACGCGACCCGCAGCTGCCCGTTGCCGCTGCTGCTCTCCGCCGTGCACGGGGCGCTGGCCGGCCGGGTGAGCCGGCTGACCGCGCTGGTGGCGCTGGGGACGCACGCGCCGATGACGGACGCCCAGCTCGCCGAGCACCTGGGCGGTGACCCGGCGCAGCGCTATCCGGGGATGACCGTGCGCAACCACGAGTGGGCCGACCCGGACACCTTCGTCTCCCTCGGCGTCATCCCGGCCGAGCGGGTCGCCGAGCTGTCCGAGGGGCGGCTGTCGCAGAGCGTCGACGTCCGCCTCAACCGGGCAGTGGTCGACCACGACGTCGCGCTGGTGGTCGGCCCGGTCTTCCCGCACGAGGTCGTCGGGTTCTCGGGGGGCAACAAGTACTTCTTCCCCGGCGTGGCCGGCCAGGAGATCATCGACCTCTCGCACTGGCTCGGCGCGCTGATCACCAGCGCCGACATCATCGGCACCCGGGGCACGACACCGGTGCGGGCGCTGATCGACGAGGCCGCCGCGATGATCCCGGCCCGGACCCTGGCGTTGTGCGTGGTCGTCCGGTCCGGCAGCGGCGAGCTGCACGCCGCCGCCTTCGGCGACCCGCAGGCGGCGTGGGCCGCGGCCGCCGCGGTGTCCGCGGAGACCCACGTCCGGTACCTGGACGCCCCGGTGCGCCGGGTGCTGGCGGTGATCCCGGAGAAGTACGACGACATGTGGACGGCGGCGAAGGGCTTCTACAAGCTCGAGCCGGTGGTCGCCGACGGCGGGGAGGTCGTGCTGTACGCCCCGCACATCACCCGGATCTCGGCGATGCACCCGGAGATCGAGCAGATCGGCTACCACTGCCGCGACTTCTTCCTGGCCAGGTGGGAGCACTACCGGCACCTGCACTGGGGCGTGCTCGCGCACTCCACCCACCTGCGCGGCGCGGGCACCTACGACCCGGTGCAGGGGGAGCGCTCCCGGCTGCGGGTCACCCTGGCGACCGGCATCCCCGAGGACGTCGTCCGGGGCGCCGCGCTGGACTACCTGGACCCGGCGTCGGTGGACGTCGAGGCGGTGGCGGCCGACGGGGAGACCTTCGTCGTCCCGGACGCCGGCGAGGTGCTCTTCCGGCTCCGGTGACCGGTCGACGCGCGCACCACCAGCCGCACCGGCAGCACCATCGGCGCACCGGTGACGCCGGCCGAGCCGTCGACCATCGCCAGCACCGCGCGGGTCGCGGCGGCGCCCCCCGCCTGCAGCGGTGACGCCACGGTGGTGAGCCCGGGGGTGACCAGCTCGGCGGCGCCGATGTTGTCGAAGCCGACGACGCTCACGTCGCGGGGCACCCGCACACCCCGCCCGCGCAGGCCGCGGACCACGCCGATGGCCAGCTGGTCGTTGTAGGCCAGCACCGCCGACGTCGGGGACGCGCACAGCTCCGCGGCGGCCCGGACACCACCGGCGACGTCGGGGCTGAACGGCCCGACGCGGCGGGGCCGCAGCTGCAGGTCCGCGGCCGTCTCGAGCACCGCCCGCCAGCGGACCCCGTCGGCCCAGGACGCCTCCGGCCCCGCGACGTAGGTCAGCGAGGAGTGGCCCAGCCCGGCCAGGTGCTCGACGGCCAGCCGGACGCCGCGCGGGTTGTCCGGCACGACGCTCGGCACGTCGACCACCGCCCGGCCCAGGACGACGAGCGGGCGCTGCTTGGCGATGACCCGGATCGCCGCGTCGGACATCCGCGAGCCGGCGAGCACGATCCCGTCGACGCTCCCCAGCGTCCGTTCCAGGGCGGCCCGCTCCAGCCGGTCGGACTCCTGGGAGTCGGCGAGCAGCACCGTGCAGCCGGCCGCGGTGGCCGCCGACTGCGCACCCCGGACCAGCTCGGCGTACACCGGGTTGCCGATGTCGGAGACCAGCAGCGCCAGCATGTGCGTGCGGGCGGTCGACAACGCCCGGGCCAGCGGGTTCGTCCGGTAGCCGAGAGCCACGGCGGCCGAGCGCACCCGTGCGGCGGTGCCGGCGTTGACCCGGCCGGGCCGGGAGAAGGTGCGGGACACCGTGGACGCGGCGACGCCGGCCTCACGGGCGACGTCGTAGATCGTCACGGTCCGGCGCTCCACGGCGCCAGTGTTCGTCCGGTGGCAACGGATGGCAACCGGTTGCCGGAACGCGCCGGGCTGTGACCTACTCCGGGGATGCTGCGCCCACAGGACGGTCCGACCCGCGAGACGAAGCGACTCGACGGGCTGTGGGCCTTCCGGCTCGACGCGGCCGGCGCGGGCCGCGACGGCGGCTGGTGGCGCACCCGGCTGGCCGAGGCCCGCGAGGTGCCGGTGCCGGCCAGCTACAACGACGTCTTCGCCGACGCCGCCGTGCGCGACCACGTGGGCGACGCCTGGTACCAGACCACGGTGCGGGTGCCCCGCGGCTGGGCCGGTCAGCGCGTCGTGCTCCGGTTCGACGCCGCGACCCACCGGGCCGTGGTCTGGGTGGACGACGTCGAGGTCGCCCGGCACGAGGGCGGCTACACGCCGTTCGAGGCCGACGTCACCGCACACGTCCGGGCCGGCGAGGCGGCCCGGGTGACCGTCGTGGTCGACAACCAGCTGACCTGGGCGTCGCTGCCGCCGGGCGTGGTCGAGAACGGGAAGCAGACGTACTTCCACGACTTCTTCAACTACGCCGGGCTGCACCGCTCGGTGTGGCTCTGCAGCACCCCCGTCGCGCACCTGGACGACGTCACCGTGGTGCCCGGGCTGGACGGCACGACCGGCACGGTCGGGTACCGGACGAGCGCCGTGGACGCCGCTGGCCTGGGCACCCGCGCGGTGCTGCGCGACGCCGACGGCACCGAGGTAGCGCGGGCCGACGGTGCCGACGGCGTGCTGACCGTGGCCGACGTGCACCCCTGGCGGCCGGGCGATGGGTACCTGTACGAGCTGGAGCTGCAGCTCACCGACGGCCCGGACGGCTCGGACGTCGTCGACAGCTACCGGCTGCCGGTCGGCGTCCGGACGGTGGAGGTGCGGGGCCAGCAGTTCCTGGTCAACGGCGAGCCGTTCGCGTTCACCGGCTTCGGCAAGCACGAGGACCTCCCCGTCCGCGGCAAGGGCCACGACGACGTCTTCCTGGTGCACGACGCCGCCCTGATGCGGTGGGTCGGCGCGAACTCCTTCCGCACCGCGCACTACCCCTACGCCGAAGAGGTGCTCGACTTCGCCGACCGGCACGGCATCGTGGTGATCGACGAGACGGCGGCGGTCGGGCAGAACATGGGGCTGGCCGCCGTCGCGCTGGGCCGCCCGAAGGTGCCCACGTTCTCCGCGGACACGATCGGCGAGGCCGGCCAGGCGACGCACGCCCAGGCGATCCGCGAACTGGTCGCGCGCGACCGCAACCACCCCAGCGTCGTCCTCTGGAGCATCGCCAACGAGCCGGAGTCCGACACCGAGGACGCCGTCGGCTACTTCGAGCCGCTGTTCGCGCTCACCCGGGAGCTCGACCCCACCCGCCCGGTCGGGTTCGCCAACATGATGTTCTCCCCGCACGGCCGCGACCGGCTGCACCGGTACGCCGACGTGGTCATGCTCAACCGCTACTACGGCTGGTACCGGTTCGCCGGTGACCTGGCCGCGGCCGAGGTCGCCCTGCAGGCCGAGCTCGAGAGCTGGGCGACCGAGGGCAAGCCGATCATCGTCACCGAGTACGGCGCGGACGCGGTCGACGGCCTGCACCAGGTGGTGCCGATGCCGTGGAGCGAGGAGTACCAGGTCGAGTTCCTGGAGATGCACCACCGGGTCTTCGACCGGGTCGAGGCGGTGGTCGGCGAGCACGTGTGGAACTTCGCGGACTTCGCCACCGGCCCGGGCACCGGTCGGGTCGACGGCAACCGCAAGGGCGTGTTCACCCGCGACCGGCGTCCCAAGGCCGCCGCGCACACCCTCCGCCGGCGGTGGCGCGGAGAGGCGTGACGCCGGCTCCTCACGGCAGGAAGAGCATCGAGTCGCCGAACTCGTGCCAGAGCAGGTGCGTGGCCACCGCAACCCGGTAGGCCTCGTCGACCAGCTCGATCCCGGCGACCGCGGCCAGCAGCTGCAGGTGGCTGGCCTCCGGGGCGTGCAAGCCGGTGACCAGACCGTCCACCACCCGGGCCGGCCGGTCAGGGCCGAGCACCAGGTCGGTCCAGCCCGTGGCCGGTCGGGTCACGCCGTCCTCGCCGGTGGCCGACTCCAGTGCCCGGGTGACGGTGGTGCCGACCGCGACGACCCGGCCCCCCGCTGCGCGGGCGGCGGAGACCGTGCGGGCGGTGGCTGCCGGCACGGCGAACCGCTCCGGCGCCGGCGGCTCGTGCAGCTCGGGGCTGGAGACGCCGGTGTGCAGCACCAGCGGCAGCACCGTGACTCCGCGCGTCATCAGCCGGACGAGCACCCGGTCGGTGAACGGCCGTCCGGCGCTGGCCATCTCCGCGCTGCCCAGGTCCGGTGGGGCGACCGGGGTGGCGTACACGTTCTGCAGGGCGCTCAGCGGGACGGCGCGGTCCAGGTAGCCGTACCGGATCGGGGTGCCGTGCCGGGCCAGGTGCGCGGCGGCGGCAGTGGCCGGGTCGGTGCGGGCCCGCCACAGCCGCGAGCCGGCGACCGGGAACGGCCCGGTGAGCTGCAGCTGGACCCCGCCGGGCAGCAGCAGCACCGAGCCCGGTTCCACACCCAGGTCGGGCCCGGTGTTGTCCGGCCGGCGCACCTCGGCCACCCAGCTGCCGTCGTCCAGCGTGGTGGCGACGTGCACCGGGGTGACCGTGCCGTCGCCACGCACCGCGTCCAGCCGGGCCGGAGCGGTCGGTGAGGTGTTGACCACGACGACGTCGCCGGGGGCCAGCAGGTCCGGCAGGTCGCGGAACCGGTGAGTGGTGACGGTCGCGGGCCGGGCGGCCAGCAGGGTCACGCCGTCGCGGGCCAGGCCCCGTCGCTCCGGCGGAGCGGTGGCCTCCGACCCGGGCGGGAGGGTGAACGGCGCGGTCATGCCGGAGCTCCCGCCGACGCGAGAGCCGCCGCCCGGTAGCGGCCGCTGGGCAGCGCGCCGTCGACCAGCCGGAGCAGCGCCGGGACGACGGTCGCCGGCGCGGGCCGGTCGCTGACGTCCTCGCCGGGGAAGGCGGCCTGCTGCATCGCGGTGGCCATGTCGCCCGGGTCGACCGCGTACACCCGCAGGTCCGGCTCCTCGACGGCCAGGACCGCGCCGAGGTGGTCGAGGGCGGCCTTGCTGGCGCCGTAGCCGCCCCAGCCAGCGTGGGCCTCGACGGCGGCGTCGGAGCTGAGCAGCAGCACCCGGCCGCCGGCCCGCCGGAGGGCCGGCAGCAGCAGCTGCGCCAGCGCCAGCGGCGCGATCGTGTTGACGGCGAGCACCCGTTCGAAGGCCGCCGGTGGCAGGTCGGCGAGCCGGGGGAGCGGGCTGGGGCCGAGGTCGCTGGCGTTGGCGACGAGCAGGTCGAGGGCGGCGGGGACGGCGTCCGCGAGCGCGGCCCGGTGTGCGGGGTCGGCGATGTCACCGGGCAGCGCGGTGACCCGGTCGGGGAAGGGCAGACCGGCGACGGCGGTGGTCAGCCGGTCGCCGTCGCGGGCGTCCAGGACGAGGTGCCAGCCGTCGGCGTCGAGGGCGGTGGCGAGCGCGAGACCGAGGCCCTGCGAGGCGCCGGTGAGCAGTGCGGTGGGGGATGGCATGGCGTTACCATCGAACTTCAAGTGGACTTGAGGTCAAGGGGTCGGCGGTGGAGTTCTCGATCGGGCAGATCGCGACCCGCGCGGGCCTCGCGCCGTCCGCGGTGCGCTGGTACGAGGAGCAGGGGCTGGTCTCCTCGACCCGCACGGCCGGCGGCGCCCGCCGCTATCCACGCAGCGTGCTGCGCCGGCTGGCGTTCGTCCGGGCAGCGCAGAACGTCGGCCTGTCACTGGCCGAGATCCGGGCCGCGCTGGACACCCTGCCCGCGGGGCGCGCACCGACCGCCCGGGACTGGGCGCAGCTCTCGGCGGGCTGGCAGGCGAGGCTGGACGAGCAGATCGCGGCGCTCACCGCGCTGCGCGACGGGCTGAGCTCGTGCATCGGCTGCGGCTGTCTGTCGCTGGACCGCTGCGCGCTGGCCAACCCCGGCGACGTGGCGGCGCAGGACGGGGCGGGTGCCCGCTGGCTGCCCCCGGCACTGCGCCGGCGCGAGCCGCGTTGACCGGCCCGTACCCTCGCCGAGGTGTTGCGAGCCGCACGATGACCGCCCCGTACCTGTCCACCCGGCTGCAGGGCTTCGGGACGACGGTCTTCGCCGAGATGAGCGCGCTGGCCGTGGCCACCGGCTCGATCAACCTGGGGCAGGGGTTCCCCGACGAGCCGGGGCCGCGCGAGGTGCTCGACGTCGCCCGTGCCGCGATCGGCACCCCGCACGACCAGTACCCGCCCGGTCCGGGGCAGCCGGACCTGCGGACTGCGATCGCCGAGCACCAGCAGCGCTTCCGCGGCCTGACCTACGACCCGGCCGACGAGGTGCTGGTGACCGCCGGGGCGACCGAGGCGCTCACCGCCGCGCTGATCGCGCTGCTCGAGCCCGGCGACGAGGTCGTGCTCTTCGAGCCGATGTACGACAGCTACGCCGCCGCGGTCGCCATGGCCGGCGGGGTGCTGCGCCCGGTGCCGCTGCGCCCTCCGGCCGTCGCCGCCGGCGAGGTCAGCTCCGCGCCCTGGACCTTCGACGAGGCCGAGCTGCGCGCCGCGGTCACCCCGCGGGCCCGGCTGCTGCTGCTCAACACCCCGCACAACCCGACCGGGAAGGTCTTCACCGCGGCCGAGCTGGCGCTGGTCGCCGACGTCGCGCGGGCGGCGGACCTGCTGGTGCTCACCGACGAGGTGTACGAGCACCTGGTGTTCGCACCGGCCGAGCACGTCTCGCCGGCCACCCTCCGGGGCATGCGCGAGCGCACGCTGGTGGTGAGCAGCGGCGGCAAGACGTTCAACACCACGGGCTGGAAGATCGGCTGGGTCTGCGGCCCGGCACCGCTGGTGTCCGCCGTCCGGACGGCGAAGCAGTTCCTCACCTACGTCAACGGCGGGCCGTTCCAGCCGGCGATCGCCGCCGGCCTGCGGCTGCCCGAGACGTACTTCCGGCACGTCGCCCACGCCCTCGGGCAGCACCGCGACCTGCTGGTCACCGGGCTGGCCGAGGCGGGGCTGCCGGTGATCAGGCCGCAGGCCACCTACTTCGCCACGGTCGACGTCCGGCCGGTGCAGCCCGACGGCGACGGCTGGGCGTTCTGCCGGTCGCTGCCCGAGCGGGCCGGCGTGGTCGCCGTCCCGACCGAGGTGTTCTACGACGCGACGCACGCCTCCCTGGGCCGGCACCTGGTGCGGTTCGCGTTCTGCAAGAGGGAAGAGGTCCTCGGCGAGGCCGTGGCCCGGTTGAGGAGGATGCGGTGAAGATCGCGGCGGTCCAGCACGACATCGTCTGGGAGGACCGGGAGGCGAACTTCGCCCGGCTGGCGCCGCAGGTCGCCCGCGCGGTCGGCGCCGGCGCGGAGCTGGTGCTGCTCACCGAGACCTTCTCCACCGGCTTCTCGATGACCCCGGGGATCGGTGAGCCCGAGGGCGGTCCGTCCGCGCAGTTCCTCGCCGGGCAGGCCGCCGCGCACGGCGTCTGGGTGGCCGGCACCTGCCCGGAGACCGACCGGGACGGCGAGCTGCCCTACAACTCGTTCGTGCTGGCGGCCCCCGACGGCAGCACGCACCGGTACCGCAAGCTGCACCCCTTCGCGACCGAGCGGGACCGGTTCCGCTCCGGCGAGGGCCCGCTGACCGTGCAGGTCGCGAACCTGCGGGTCACCCCGTTCATCTGCTACGACCTGCGGTTCGCCAACGTGTTCTGGCAGACCGGGCCGGACACCGACGTCTTCCTGGTGCCGGCCAACTGGCCCAGCCCCCGCCGGCACCACTGGACGACGCTGCTGCAGGCCCGGGCCTACGTGGTCGGCTGCAACCGGGTCGGCACCGCCGGCGACGGCACCGAGCACGGCGGGGACAGCCGGATCGTCTCGCCGATGGGCGAGCTGCTGGCCACCGCATCCGGGGTGGAGACGATCGTGCTGGCCGACGTCGACCCCGCCCAGGTCGCCGCCACCCGCGACCGGTTCCAGTTCCTGAGAGATCGACGGAGCCTGATCGATCGCCGGAGCTGATCAGTGGGCCGGCTCGACCCGGCCGGTCACCTCGCCCAGGCTGATCCGGCTGCCGTCGGTGCCCGGTGCGGTGGCGGTGATGGTGACGACGTCGCCGTCCTCGAGGAAGGTCCGGCTGCTGCCATCGGCCAGCCGGACTGGCTGGCGGCCGCCCCAGGACAGCTCGGCCAGCGAGCCCCACTGGTCCGGCGACGGGCCGGAGACGGTGCCCGAGGCGAACAGGTCGCCGGTGCGCACGCCGGCGCCGTTGACGGTGAGGTGCGCCAACTGCTGCGCGCCGGTCCAGTAGGTGCCGGCGAACGGCGGGCAGCTGAGCCGGGTGCCGTTGAGCCGCACCTCCAGGGTGAGGTCCAGCCCCCAGGGGTGCTCGTCGTCACGCAGGTAGGGCAGCGGGACCGGGTCGCGTGCCGGCGGTGCCACCCGGGCGGCGGCCAGGGCCGCGAGCGGCACCACCCACGGCGAGACCGAGGTGAGGAAGGACTTGGCCAGGAACGGCCCGAGCGGCACGTACTCCCACGCCTGTACGTCGCGGGCGGACCAGTCGTTGACCAGGCAGACGCCGAACACGTGCTCGGCGAAGGCGCCGACCGGTACCGGCGTGCCCAGCGGCGACCCGGCGCCGACCACGAAGCCCACCTCGGCCTCCACGTCCAGCCGCCGGGTCGGGCCGAACTCCGGCGGCTCCTCCCGGGTGCGGTGCTGGCCGTTGGGCCGGACGACGGGCGTGCCGGAGACCGCGACCGACCCGGCCCGGCCGGAGTAGCCGATCGGCAGGTGCCGCCAGTTCGGCGGCAGCGGCGGGGTGCCCGGCCGCAGGATCCGGCCGAGGTTCTCCGCGTGCGCCTGGGAGCTGTAGAAGTCGACGTAGTCACCCACCTCGACCGGCAGGTGCAGCGTGACGTCGTCCCCGGGCACCAGGTGCGGCTCGACCGTGCCCCGGTGCGCCGGGTCGGTGAGCCAGCCGGTCAGCTGGGTGCGCAGTGCGGCCCAGGCGGCCGGGCCGCGGCTCAGGAAGGCGTTGAGGCTGCCGGTGGCGTGCACCGGGTCGCCGGTGGCCGCGGCCAGGTCGAGCACCAGGTCGCCGATCGCCACGCCGGTGCGGCGCGCCGTCCCGGCGGTGGAGAAGACGCCCAGCGGCAGGTTGGCCAGGCCGAAGCCGGTGTCGGCGGGGACGTCGAGCCAGCTCATGCGGAGGGTCCGCGGCCCGACCAGCTCCAGGCGTACCGGCCGTCGTCGACCGCCGTCCCGCCCTCGCCCAGCGACAACGGGCGGAAGGTGTCGACCATGATCGCCAGCTCGTCGAAGCGCTCGGCGCCCAGCGACCGCTCGACCGCGCCGGGCTGCGGGCCGTGCGAGTGGCCGCCCGGGTGCAGGCTGATCGAGCCCTTGCCGATGCCCGAGCCGCGGCGGGCCTCGTAGTTCCCGGCGACGTAGAACATGACCTCGTCGGAGTCGACGTTGGAGTGGTAGTAGGGCACCGGCACGGCCAGCGGGTGGTAGTCGACCTTGCGCGGCACGAAGGCACAGATGACGAAGTTGGCGCCCTCGAACACCTGGTGCACCGGCGGGGGCTGGTGCACCCGGCCGGTGATCGGCTCGAAGTCGGCCACGTCGAACGCGTAGGGGTAGAGGCAGCCGTCCCAGCCCACGACGTCGAAGGGGTGCTCCGGGACGACGTGCACCGTGCCGGCCAGCCCACCCGGCCCCTCGCCGCGGTGCTTGACGTACACCTCGACATCGCTGCCCTCGACCAGCAGCGGCTCGGTCGGGGCCCGCAGGTCGCGCTCGCAGTACGGGGCGTGCTCCAGGAACTGCCCGAACCGCGACAGGTACCGCTTCGGCGGCGTGATGTGGGAGTTCGCCTCGATGGCGTAGCTGCGCAGCGGTTCGGTCCCGGTGGGCACCCAGCGGTGCGTCGTGGCGCGGGGGATGACGACGTGGTCGCCGGGGCCGACGTCCAGCGCGCCGAACACCGTCTCCAGCGTCGCCGTCCCGCGCTCGACGAAGACGCACTCGTCACCGGTCGCGTTGCGGTAGTACGGGCTGGTCAGTGAGGAGACCGCGTACGAGATGCGCACGTCGGCGTTGCCCAGCACCAGCCGGCGTCCGGTGACCGCGTCGGTGGCCTCGTGCTCCTCGCCGGGGAAGAGGTCGTGCAGCTGGAGGTGCCGGGGCAGCAGCGGGGTGTTCGGCGTGAGCGTCTGGTCGGGCAGCTGCCACGGCCGGGCGTCGACCAGCGCGGAGGGGATGCCGCGGTGGTAGAGCAGCGCGGCGTCGGCGGTGAAGCCCTCCTCGCCCATCAGCTCCTCGGCGTAGAGGCCGCCGTCGGGACGCCGGTGCTGGGTGTGCCGCTTGGGCGGGACGTCGCCCACCCGCCGGTAGAACGCCATCAGGGTCTCCGCTCACGTCGCTGGCGCGCCAAAGTGGCCACAAAGGCGCGGGGTCAGAAGTTGCCGCGGGCGGCCTGCTCGCGCTCGATCGCCTCGAACAGCGCCTTGAAGTTGCCGATCCCGAAGCCCAGCGAGCCGTGCCGCTCGATCAGCTCGAAGAAGACCGTCGGCCGGTCGCCGACCGGCTTGGTGAAGATCTGCAGCAGGTAGCCGTCCTCGTCGCGGTCGACCAGGATGCCGCGGGCCTGCAGCTCCTCGATCGGCACCCGGACGTTCCCGATCCGGGCCCGCAGCGCCGGGTCCTCGTAGTAGGAGTCCGGGGTGGTCAGGAACACGATGCCCTCGGCCCGCAGCGCGTCGACGGTGCCGAGGATGTCGTTGGTGGCCAGCGCGACGTGCTGCGCGCCCGGGCCGCCGTAGAACTCCAGGTACTCGTCGATCTGCGACTTCTTCTTGCCCACCGCCGGCTCGTTGAGCGGGAACTTCACCCGGTGGTTGCCGTTGGTGACCACCTTGCTCATCAGCGCCGAGTAGTCGGTGGCGATGTCCTCGCCGACGAACTCGGCCATGTTGGTGAACCCCATGACCCGGTTGTAGAAGGCCACCCACTGGTCCATGGCGCCGAGCTCGACGTTGCCGACGACGTGGTCGACGGCCTGGAACAGCCGCCGGGGCGCACCGGGGCGCTTGACGAAGGACGACGTCCGGGCGACGAAGCCGGGCAGGTACGGGCCGGTGTAGCGAGACCGGTCGACCAGGGTGTGCCGGGTGTCGCCGTAGGTGGCGATCGCCGCCATCCGCACGGTGCCGTGCTCGTCGGTGAGGTCGTGCGGCTCGCTCAGCACGGTCGCGCCGGCCGAGCGGGCGTGCGCGATGCAGGTGTCGACGTCGGGGACGGCGAGGGCGATGTCGGCGATCCCGTCGCCGTGCCGGCGGTGGTGGTCGGCCAGCGGGCTGGCCGGGTCGTAGGCGCCGGTGACGACGAACCGGGCCGCGCCGCTGGTCAGCACGTAGGCGTGGGAGTCGCGGTTGCCGGTCTCCGGTCCGGAGTAGGCGACCAGCTCCATGCCGTAGGCCGACTGGAAGAAGTGCGCCGTCTGGGTGGCGTTGCCGACGACCCAGACCAGCGAGTCCCAGCCGCTCACCGGGAACGGGTCGCGGGAGGCGTCGTAGTCGACCAGGCCGACCAGCTGCTGGAGCTGCTCCAGGCTCAGGTCGGCGAGCTTCTCGTCGTCGGTGAGGGTCTGCTCGATGCTCACGGCTGCTCCTCTGCGCTGATGGAGACCAGAGCGCACCGCATCGCCCTCGTGCTGCGCAACGAGCCCGGTCCGAGCTGGACTGCTGGACCAACCTGGCGGGCTGGACGCGCCCACTACTGTGCAGATCGACCAGTTGTGACGGCGATCACCGACAGGAGGCTGCGATGGCGCAGCTGGACAGCCTCGACCTCGCGCTGCTGCGCGCCCTCACCGACTCCCCGAAGGCCGGTGCCCTGGAGCTGTCCCGGCAGCTCGGCGTGGCCCGCGGCACGGTGCAGGCCCGGCTGCAGCGACTGGAGAGCTCCGGCGTGGTCACCGGCTACGGCCCGGACGTCGACCTCGCCGCGGCCGGCTTCGGCGTGCAGGCCTTCGTCACCCTGGAGATCGCCCAGGGCGCGCTGGAGGACGTGACCGCCGAGCTGGCCGCGATGCCCGGCGTCCTG
>Ga0210040_10004972_pt1 | contig 17092 bp, 12 predicted proteins | sample CryGeyCG12114_NA_FD_185462 | JGI IMG/M metagenome (GOLD analysis project Ga0210040, IMG submission 185462) | Groundwater microbial communities from aquifer - Crystal Geyser CG19_WC_8/21/14_NA (SPAdes) (version 2) | ecosystem: Environmental > Aquatic > Deep subsurface > Groundwater | place: USA... | reverse complement strand
CCCGTTGATCAATGACCTTGCGCCCAAGCCGCCCGGCACGCACTCGCAGCGCAGCTTCAGCTACCAACACGCGATCAGCGTGCCTCGCTCGGCATGGCCGGTGATCTTCGGCCAATCCTTCACCCTCACCGCCGACATCACCACTCTCGGTGCCGAGGACACCGGCGTGATCGCCGCCGTGGGATCGGATCTTGGAGGCTGGAGCTTCTATCTGGACCAGGGCCGGCCGACCGTGACACAGGCCTATTCGAGCCGACGCGGTGCACAGTTCCGGATCTCCGCTGACAGGCTACTGCGGCCAGGCCGATCAACGGTAGCTTACATATTCGAGCGAGACGGCCCCACTCGTTTCTCCGGCGGAGTGATGCGCATTCTCGTCAATGGTGAAGAGGTTGCGACCGGACGTATCGATCGCACTGTCGGAGCGCCACTGCCGGACGGGGAGACCTTCGACATTGGACGCGATCTTGGCGCGCCGGTATCGACCGCTTACACCGGAACTGGGCGGTTCCCCGGCACGATTAACCAGGTGAATGTGGAGCTGACGAACTGACCGACACCCAGCCTTAGTCGGGCAGGGAGCTTCACTCTGTTTCCAGCGCGGCTCGATAGAGCCGTTCGTAATAGCTCTCATCAATGCGCGGGCTGATTGGGCGCACGAAAATGGTGGAGAACAGGTCGCCTCGCCAGATGCGGCCGACTTCCAGGATGGCCACATCCACGTTGCGCGCGCCCAGGCTTTCCATGATTCTTCGGAAATACACCGAGAGCGAGTTGAGCCCGCTGCCTACACGGTCGCGGAACTTCTCGTTGCGGACGCTTTCGAGAAAAAAGTCAAAGCGGGCCACCGTCAAGAAGTGGTTCTCAGGCTGCTGGCAGTATCGCCAGAAGGCTGCCTGGCAGCCGGCGACTTCCGAGACGGTAATCGCCTGGCCGGAATCGAGCTTACGGAGGACCGACGCGAAATGATGATCAAAGTCCTCGATGCTGATCTGCATGAGCGCGTCGAACGCGGCCACCATCAGGTCCTCCCGACGGCGAAAATAGGCCGAGGTCGAGCCTTCGACGAGCCCCAGGCGCTTGTCGACCTGGCGGTGAGTCATGCCATGCAGCCCGCTTTCCGCGATCAGTTCGAGTGCGGCAAGCGCGATCTGCTCGCGCCGGGTTCTGTTTTCCGGATTTCTGATCGTCACCCCATTCGAAGCCTGTTGGCTGAATGGAACAGGCCGGCGCCTGGGCCGGCAAGTTGCACCACGAACAAGGAACCGAAGGAGCGTGATCGGCAACTCATCGGGGCTGATGCCTACTCAGAAAACCGCTGAATTGCAAATGGAGCAGCCTTGGCTTCTTGTCGCCGGCAGCCACGCGGCGGCCTGCTGCGCTCCACGGCAGGATTGGCAGAACAGCATATCTCAGCATGAACGCCATGCCAGCACCCGGTACTTGGGACGGGTCGCAAGGAACCTTTGAAGCTGCTCCCGCTGCTGCCGCCCGCTGCTATGGGGCGGCAGCAGCTGGGCTGCTCAGAACTCCTTCCGGACCGAGACCGCCCAACGACGCGGCGCACCGGGATAATCATAGGCCAGTCCCGTGAAGCGTGACTGTTCAATGGAGTTCTGGATGTAGAACTTGTCGAATAGGTTGCTCACTTCCAGTGCGATCTCGAGATCCTCGTCTTCGTTCATCCATCCCAGTCGCGCATTGACAATCGTGCGACCCTCGAGGCGGTTTAACTCGCTGCTCGATGGATCGGTAAACAGCGACGAGCGATAATTTAGGTCCACACGCGGAGTGATGGATCCGGAGGTGCCCATATCAGCAGTGTACTGGATGCCCGCGCTGCCGCTGTATTCCGGCGTAAAAGGCGAGACCATGTCGAGAGTGATGTTCGGCGTGTTGAGCAATTCGTAATAGTCGAAATCAACGTATGCGAACGAGGCATCGATCGTCAGGTCCTCTACCGGCTCGGCAAACAGCTCCGCCTCAATCCCCTTCACATGCGCGCTGCCGACGTTCTGCGGACCAGCGCAAGGGAACGGCGTCGAAGGTGCCGGGCAGAACTGCGCCTGCAGCTGAATATCCTCGTAATTGCTGTAGAAGCCTGCAAGATTCAGGGTCACGCGGCTGTCGAAGAGGCCAAGCTTGCCTCCGATCTCGTACGTCTCCATCGTCTCGGGCCCGAAGGAATAGACCTGATCTGCGAAGAACGGCTGGCCGTTGATGCCGCCACCTTTGAACCCGGTCGCGTACTGCGCGTAGACCATCGCGTCCGAAGCGATGTCGAAGCTGATATTGCCACGATAATCCACTCGCGATCCTGAAAAGCTTCCCAGCAAGCCGTACAGGCCAGGTATCGGCGTCTGATTGCCGTCGGGCAGGGTGCGGAAAAATTGATAGTCCTTGTTTTCCTTTGTGTAGCGAATGCCACCAGTGAGGTGCAGGCGATCGGTGACATCCAAGATTGCCTGGCCGTAAACCGCCTTGGATGCGATATCGGTGTCGTCATCATTGACGAACACATTGTTCTGATATTGCAGGTCTACCCGGCTGTCGCTGTTGATATAAGCGTCGAGGTAGAAGACGCCTACGGTCAGCTCCAGCGGATCGATGGGATTGGCCGTCAGGCGCAATTCCTGGCTGAATTGGGTGCCGTGGTAGCCGATGGCATTGATCGTCTGCGCGAAGGGCCCCAGATCGCCGTCGACCGCGCTGTAAGTCGAATAGCCGCGATATCCGGTAATCGACCTGAGCGCGAGCCGGTCGCTCAATTCGAAGTCGATCGTGCCGGAGACGCCCCACGTATCCGTTGCGCTTGCCGGGTCGAGGCACACAGGGGCGGTCCCGCCGAGCGCGTTGGGGTTGCAATAGGTCGCATAGTTGATGAACGAGCCGGACGTCGCGAACGCCGAGGTGAGATTCTGACCGTTGACTGCACTCAGGTCGTTGCCGACCGAGGCTAGTATGGCCGGATCCACGACGCGCAAGGTTGCGGGGTCAGGCTCGGAAAACTCATCAGTATAGTCCGCGGCGACGTTGACCTCGATGCGGTCATTCGCAAGCCAGCGCATGGCGACGCGCCCACCAACATAGCGTCTGCCACCGGAAGTGCCGAGTTCGCAATCGTCGTTCGAGTTTCCCTGCGGCAGACCCGAGCCCGGATTCGCGCAAGCATAGTCGATCCGGGTGACGTAGCCATGTTCGGTGCGGCCGGTGCCGTTCACTCGCACAAAGAGGTTGTCGGAGAGCGGAAAATCCGCGGCAGTCTGTACTTCCATGCGGTCGAAGCTGCCGTAGAGCGCGCGGACATAGCCCGATCCGTCGCCACTCGGCTTGCGGCTGAACAATTTGATCGCACCCCCGATCGAATTCTTGCCAGCCAGCGTACCTTGCGGCCCGCGCAGCACTTCCACCCGCTCCAGGTCGAGCAGGTTGAAAAGCGAGGACTGCAGGGTCGCAATGTAGATGTCGTCGACATAAGTGCCGACACCGGGCTCGAGCGCCGGTGAGCCGTTATACTGGCCCACGCCGCGGATAAAGGCTGTCAGCCCCGCGCCGCGCGAGCCGACACCCGGCTCCAGCGTAACGTTGGGAGCTTGCGCGGCAATTTGCGAGACATCAGTCTGCCCGCGCGCCTCAAGCGTGTCTCCGGTGATGGCCGTGATCGCCAGAGGCGTGTCCTGCAAGCTCTGCTCTCGAAACTGGGCAGTCACGATGATCTGATCGCGTTGCGGAATAGCCTCGTCAGCCTCGGGGACGCCGTCGGTGTCCGCCTGTGCCGAGGCAGGAGCGGATATGACCGAGGCGAGGGCGACCGCAAGAATCGAAGCCCCAAATGCCTTGCCGGCAAAATATCGTGAAGCCTGCATTCCTCCCTCCCTTTTTATTCGGCCACTCCCGTCGGGCCCTCCGTGCTCTTTTTCGAGCTTAAAATAATACGTCACCGGCCGCGGTGGATGCAGCCCCAACCTCGTGCGATGCGTTTACGCTTCGAATCGTATATCAATCGCGTATAGCAAAATCCACTTCATTCTTCAGGCGTAGAAACCTTGGAGCGTTGCGCCGCTCGTGAGTGCTAGGCATGTGCGCAACCTCTCCGTCGCCGCAGCCCGGCCGTGACGACGCCGCATCGATGTGAGCGGAGGTTTGCAGCCCAGACGCTTGGTGTAGAGCGCAGCCAGATGCTCGGTGCGTCACCCAAGTGTCGTGGCGGAGCCATGTGCAGGTCGAACAGCTTCAATAGCCCGCGTAGTTCATCGGTCATCGCCGTCCGAGCTAGGACCACTGCGCGCGCATGCGAAAAGCAGCTCGCTCGGTGTGCGTGGCGCACGCATTCATGTGCACCCGCTTCGACGGGCCGGTGCGGGCGAATTGCTCGAGGCTGGCTTCAGAACCGCTGGCGCTGCCGTTGAACGACAGCGTACGCGCAAGGCGCATACGGGATGGTCATAGAGCCAGTCTGGTTTGTGGCCTCGCCGATGATCTTGAGCCCGCCGTTCGCGGACGCGATGTCGCGAGCCGCACCGGCGCGACCCCACCTCGACCGCGTTCACCGTCACCGACACGACCTGCTTCCGCCCGTTTGGTCGGAAATCTGGATCGTAAAGCTGTCGGTGCCGTAGGCGTTCGCAGTGGGCGTGTAGACGGAAGTGCCCTCGGCCTCGTTGAAGCTGACCGTGCCAAAGCTCGGACCCGCTCCGGTCTTCACGCTCTAAGGTCTGTGGGGATTCATCGTGAGTTGATGACGGCGGCGGCGAGATAGATCATTGCGCTGAAGCTTTGGTCGGGCTTGGTCGGCGGGCATGGCAATGCGCTTGAACTCCTTGAGCTTGCAGAAGACGTTTTCGAGAAGGTTGCGCCATTTGTAGAGCTCGCGGTCGAGCGGCAGCAGCTTCGTGCGGGGCGGATGCTTGGAGATGACGACCTTGGCGCCTCGTGCGTTCAGGTCGGCGACGCCGGCATCGCTGTCGAGCCTTTGTCGGCGGCCAGGCCGCCGAACTCGACACCAGCGATCAGCGGCGTGATGCCGACGGTGTCGAAGCGGTGCCCTGGCCTGGCTCTGAGTCCGCGTTTCGCGCCTTGACTTTGCCGGTGGACCTTCACGATCGTGGCGTCGACCATTGGGTATTCCATGTCCGCTCTTCCGAGCAGGCGTCGAAAAGACGCTTGAACACATCGGCCTTGCGTCAGTCGCTGTAGCGGTGGAACGCCGTGCTCCGATTACCGAATGCGCGGGCAAGTCCTCCACGGACTGCTCGTGCGCGCTATCCACAGCACTGCCTCGATAAATCGACGGCTGTCGCCGCTGCGCCCCGGGTCTGTCGGCTTGCCCACGCAATGCGGCTCCATCTTCACCCGCAGAGCATCGGTCAGCACATGGCGATCCATCAGCAGCGTGAATCACAATCCACCCGATTTGTGAATGCCCACAGTATTAGCTGAGCTTGTCGCCGGCGGCGTCCGTCGCCTCGATCTTGATCGAAGCCGATTCCATGTCCTCGTCGGTGGTGATCGACTTGGTCAGCAGTGCGGTCGGCCCGTCGTTGACGCCGTTGATCGTGATGGTGACGGTCTGGTTGACTGCCTCACCCATGCCATCGCTCACCGTGTGGGTGAAGCTGTCGGTCGTCGTGACGCCTTCGGCAAGGCCGTTGAACGCGCCATTGATATCATAGGCGTAGGCTCCGTCGGCCTGGACCGTCAACTCCGCGCCGGAGGCGAGCGCAATGGTGTCGCCCGCGGCGGCAGTGGCCACGTCTCACGATTTACGGCGTCGATATGAGCGCGATCGCTGCAGTATTGGCCAGATCCAAGGATGTGCTTTTCAATATAAGCAACGCCAAGGGCGAGGCATTCTACAGCCACGGTTCGGAGGGCTGTTATAGCTAAGCGATGAAGGACATGATGTTCGAGGTAACTCTCGACGCCAAAGGTCTTCATCTTCGGCTTGACGGCGAGGCAGGGGACGCCAGGCGTCCTGTCAGCGCGACGCTCATATGGGAGTTGTTAATCTTTGCGGTTCCCCGAGTTCGCTCGCTTCATGAACGCGATGAGCTAAAGAGAGAAATGCTGCTGGCTGTGGAGTCGGCGTTCCGCTTCGAAAGCTTCTTCTCCGGATGGGTAGGAACCCATCATTCATGTCGTCGCGCGACGATCCGCAGGCAGGCGAGACCGGCCGTCGGGCTACGCTGAACGAGCGTCCGCTTCTGGAGGGCGGCAAACCGGCTTGAGACGTCCAGAGTTGGACCGTCGCGGATGCAAAGCTTCCGAAAGGGGTCGTCGGCTTTCAGGCCAGTGAGCTGCTACGCCGCTGCGCAAAGTGCTTTAAGGTAACGAAACGAGATAGGCTATGAAATCAGCGGGTGGCGGCCAAGATGACCTCGACAGTCTCCTCTGGCATATCCCACATCGGAAAGTGACCGCTGGATTTGAACCAATGCAAGTCGGCGGAAGGGAAGGCGAGTTTCGCTGGCGTCGCTTGCCTGGGAAGGCAAAGCCGATCGTGCCTGCCCCATCCGATCACGAGCCGACGGCGACATCAGCTCTTCTTTTGTCGATTTGATGCGGGATGTAGAGGCTGTCGCCAATGGTCTTAGCGTTGCATCCGAATTGCGTTCACATTGTGCTGGCTTATATTTGGCTCCAGCGTCGGTTCTTGGGCGGGTTCAGGACATGGAGGCGAGCTTGAACTGCTCCGGAGTGAACTGCAGCACCGCGGTCGATGGGAACGCCGCCATGGCGATGAGGCGACCGCCTTCGAGGCGCAGGTGCCAGTTGCCACCATGCTCGGGGTCCCGTCCTGCGAAACAGGCGGGATCGAGCAGGGCGACATTGACCCCGTCAGTCGCGCGCGCTGAGAGCGAGTGGATCGCCTGGGTACCGGCCGCACGGGCCGAGCCGGCGAGTTCCTGGCAGGCGGTATAGTCCTCGGGGTCGGTCCACTTTGCCATGTCACGATCAAGGGGCGGGCGGATCAGGTCGAGCAAGCGTGTGACCGACAGCGGAACGGCAAAGCTGAAGTGCTCGCTCGTGCGGTTACCAGGCGAGAACCGCAGCGAGCGACTGAAGAAGCGCAGCCGCCAGTAGGCTGTCTCGACCACCGCCGTCGTCTCGGTCTCGCTCGAATAGAAGATGCCCGGCCGCTCGTTCGCCCGGCAGAAGCGGCTCGCGACTGAGTGTCCGTAGCGAAAGGGAGAAGCGAGCAGATAATGCAGGCCATGGGCGGCCCTGGGCAGATCGGGCTTCGCCGCATCGGCAAGCTCCTCAAGCCGCTCCTGGTCATCTAGGGTCGCGGCGAGCCGGTTATTCGAAATGCGATGCTGGGCCTCAACCACCCGCCAGACTGTTCCGCGATAGCGCCGAAGCTCAGACGCGAGCGCGGTGGGCGTCCACATAGTCGCAAACCATCATAAGGCCCCGGAAGCTGTCGATCAGTTCGATTGGCCGTGCGTCGAGGTCGAGATTGGGCGTGGCAAGCCAGGCACGCGCCGACAGATCATCGCTGCTGAGCAGCGCGTCGAGCGAACGGAACAGGCGCAACAAAAACTGACCCGCCTCGAACGACTTGGACGCGGGGTCGAGTTCGGCCTTGCCCGAGCGCAGGCGTGAGGCAGTCGCCGGCGAAAGGCCCAACACGGCACGCAGCTGGCATTGGTGAGGCCCCAGAAATCGGCAATGCGCGCAAGTGCGGTGGTCAGCACCCGCGCATCGCTGGTGTGGACTGGCGCCTTTACTTCCATCAGAACCTCAGTTCAGTGTAACGATCTAGCACTATTTTGATCAGCTGAATAGCCGTTAAAGCAACGTATGCGAAAGTGCCGCCGCCTCGCCTGCGATGCCCCAAGATTATTGAACCTTCGTGCCAAGCGGGCGCCAGCCACACCTCCCAAGTCATCCTGCTTCCTACCCACGCGTCGCCGTTCTGCTGCCGCGCCCGAATGGCTCAAACCATCAGAGGGCTGGGATGAACAAACGGCCGGATTCCGGAAGAGGCTGGAAGCGCCTGAACGTTCACAATGGGCCAAATGTCGCCAGGGGCTCAGGGTCGCTCGAAGCTGAACAGGCACTTTGTTCGCAGATTATAATCGTGCTTGCAACCGCTTGCGAGTTGACGCCTGCATCAGGCCCACTCGACCTAATGATTGTAGCAGCGCGGGAACGCCGCCTTGTGAGTTTTCGAACTCAGACGTAGTGTCCCTGTAAGGAAGGAGGCAGGATGATGCCCATCCAAGTGAATGGCTCAGACGTCTCCGTTCCAGAAGACGCACGCGTCTCGCTGCTCGACCTGCTACGCGAGCACCTGCACTTCACCGGTACCAAAGTGGGCTGCAACCAGGGTGCGTGCGGCGCCTGCACTGTGCTGGCGGATGGCGAGCGCATCATCTCATGCTTGGCGCTCGCGGTACAATACGACGGCCGACAAATCACGACCGTAGAGGGCTTGAACGAGGGCGACACCTTGCACCCTCTGCAGTCCGCCTTCATTGAGCATGACGGCTTCCAGTGCGGCTATTGCACGCCCGGGCAGATCTGCTCCGTGATCGGCATGGCGGGCGAGATCGCACGCGGGATGCCGAGCCATGTGACCGAAGACCTCGCCGCCGAGACCATCGCAGTCAGCCGCAGCGAGTTCCAGGAGCGGATGAGCGGCAATCTGTGTCGCTGCGGCGCGCACAACGGCATCATGGATGCGATCAGCGAAGTCTATGGCAACGACCTCGCCTCGCTGGAGCAGTTTGCCGCGGCGAGGGGACCGGCGGAATGACCCCGTTCAGCTATTCGCGGGCCGGCAATGTGGCACGGGCGCTCGACCTTGCCGGTGCGCCGGGCACCAAGTTCCTGGGCGGCGGGACCAACCTTGTCGATTTGATGCGCGAGACGGTGGAACGGCCAGTCGCGCTGATCGACGTGACTGGCCTGTCCGGGGCGATCGAAGAGCGCGCAGACGGCGGCCTCATGATCGGCGCTGGCGTGAAGAACAGCACGCTGGCTGCACATCCAGCGGTGCGTACCCGCTATCCGGTGCTCGCCCGGGCAATTCTGGCCGGCGCCAGCGCGCAGATCCGCAACATGGCGACGGTCGGCGGCAACCTGCTCCAACGCACCCGCTGCACCTATTTCTACGACAATGAAGGATCGCGCTGCAACAAGCGCGCGCCCGGCCAGGGATGCGACGCGATCGGCGGCTTCAACCGCATCCACGCGGTCCTAGGCGCTTCGGACGCCTGCGTGGCGACACACCCTTCCGACATGTGCGTGGCGCTCGCGGCGCTCGACGCGGTGGTGCATATCAGCGGCGCGGGTGGCGATCGCCTGGTGGCGATGACCGACTTCCATCGCCTGCCGGGGGACCGCCCGGACCTCGATACGGTGCTAGAGCCGGGCGAACTGATCACCGCTATAGAGCTGCCGACGCTGGGCCTGGCCGCCAGTTCCACCTATCGCAAGGTGCGCGACCGGGCGAGCTATGCCTTCGCGCTGGTTTCCGTCGCTGCCGCGCTGGAAGTGGCGGGAGGCCGGGTGAGCGACGTGCGGCTTGCGCTTGGCGGCGTGGCGCACAAGCCCTGGCGCGCGACCAAGGCGGAAGCGCTGCTAAAGGGTGAGCCGGCGAGGGCCGAGGCCTTCCGCGCCGCCGCGGAGGCCGAACTAGCCGACGCCAGGCCGCTCAACGGTAATGAGTTCAAGATCGAGCTCGCCGCGCGGACGATCACCGCGGTGCTGACCGAGCTGGCGGGAGCCGACGGATGAGCAACATCCTCAAAGACGCCAAGAACGCGGTTCAGGGCGCTGCGCAGATGGCGATGCAGAAGGCGGTCCAGCTCGCGCCCGACAGCTTCATCCCCGGCGGCCGCCCCGACCCGCTGATCCGCGAGCAGCACGGCCATATCGGCAAGCCGCTCTCGCGCCTCGATGGCCCGCTCAAGGTGCGCGGCGCCGCGCCCTTCGCCGCGGAGATCCGGCTCGAGGGCATGCTCTATGCCGCGGTCGCGTTCAGCACCGTGGTGAAGGGCCGGATCAGCCATGTCGACACGGCGCAGGGCGAAGCCGCCCCGGGGGTCGCCCTGGTGATGACGCACCTCAACGCCCCCAAGATGGCCAAAGTGCCCGTGTTCGGGAGCACGCCCAAGGGCGCCGGCGGCATGGACCTGCCGATCATGCAGGACGACCGTGTGCACTGGAGCGGTCAGCCGATCGCGCTGGTGCTGGCCGAGACCCAGGAACAGGCCGAACACGCGCGCTCACTGCTTCGCTTCGAATACGAGACGGAGCCCGCCGTCACCTCCTTCGAAGCAGCAAAGGCGAATGGGACCGAGACGGGCCTGTTCATGGGTCAACCGCTCAAGATGGAGAGCGGCGACACGGACAAGGCGCTCGCCGCCGCTGCGTACACGGTCGACCGCACCTACACGACGCCGCGCCACAGCCACAACGCGATCGAGCTGCACGCCTGCACCGTGGCGTGGAAGGGCGAAGTCCTGCAAGTTCACGACGCCACGCAAATGGTTGCGCATACCGCCTGGAGTCTCGCCCAGGTATTCGGGATCGGGGAAGACCAGGTTCGCGTCACCTCGCCGTTTGTCGGCGGCGGGTTCGGCGGCAAGGGCCTGTGGTGGCACCAGGTGCTCGCGGCCGCTGCGGCCAGGCTGGCGGCGCGTCCGGTACGCCTGATGCTCTCGCGCGAGGGCGTCTACCGCGTCGTCGGCGGCCGCACCTCGACCGAGCAGCGCGTGGCGATCGGGGCTCAGGCCGACGGCACTTTCGATGCGCTGGTCCACACCGGTACCGTGGTGGTGAACGAGCACAACCCGTTCCCCGAGCCTTTCATCCTCCCGGTGATGAGCTCCTATGCGAGCGGGAGCCTCAAGTTCGACCTTCAAGTCGCCTATATCGACATGCTGGCCAACACATTCATGCGCGCGCCTGGCGAGGCGGTGGGCTCCTTCGCGCTGGAGTGCGCGGTGGACGAGCTCGCGGTCGAGATGGACATGGACCCCATCGAGCTGCGGCTGAAGAACGAGCCCGAGAAAGACCCCGTCACCGGGGCACCACCCTCGCAGCGCGACACGGAGAAGGCCTATCGCGACGGGGCGGAGCGGTTCGGCTGGTCGGAGCGGGGCGCACCCGGCAGCCGACGCGAGGGCGAGTGGCAGATCGGCATGGGGGTCGCCACCGCGACCTATCCCTATCATCGCATGGCCGGCGGCGCGGCGCGCATGACCTTAGCGCGCAATGGCGGCGTAATGGTCGAGATCGCCGCGCACGAGATGGGCATGGGCACCATGACGGCCCACACGCAGGTCGTCGCCGACCGGCTCGGATTGCCGCTCGACAAGGTGGATTTCCGCTATGGCGACAGCTTCCAGCCCGGCGTGGTGCTGGCTGGCGGCTCGCAGCAGACAGCTTCGATCGGCTTCTCGATCATCGCCGCGCATCGCGAGCTGGTGGCCGCATTGCTCAAGCTGGTGGGCAACGATTCGCCGCTTGCCGGATTAAAGGCCGACGAGGTCGGCGGCGTGGATGGTGGCCTCGCCAAGCTCGACGAGCCCGGCCGCCACGAAAGCTATGCCTCGGTCCTGTCACGGGCGCAACGTGACGAACTGGTGGTCGAAGGTAGCGCCCCGCCGCCGCTCGAGCTGCAGCATTGGTCGATGCACAGCCATGGGGCGATGTTCTGTGAGGTCGGCGTAAACGCCGTAACTGGCGAGGTGCGCGTGCGGCGCTTCCTCGGCTCTTTCGACTGTGGGCGGATCCTGAACCCCAAGACTGCCATGAGCCAGTTTCGCGGCGGCATCATCATGGGGCTGGGCTTGGCGTTGATGGAAGAGACACAGTTCGATGAGCGGCTGGGCCGCATCATGAACCCAAGCCTCGCCGAATATCACGTGCCGGTGCACATGGATGTGCCCGAGATCGAGGTTATCTGGACCGACATCCCCGATCCCCACGCGCCGATGGGCGCGCGTGGCATTGGAGAGATCGGCATCACCGGGGTCGGCGCGACCGTGGCGAACGCGATATTCAACGCGACTGGCAGGCGTGTGCGCGATCTGCCAATCACCCTGGACAAGCTGCTGTAGCCCTCCTTTTCGGAAGCCTCTGGACAATGGACAGGCCTCTAACAATCGAGTTCCTCAACGAACCTTTCCAGGCACCCGCAGCTTACAGGTTAGACTTCGCCCTGATCTCAAGCCTGAACAAGCGTCCAGTTTGGGGAGCCGTTCATGCGAGTTCCGGCGTCTAGTTGTGGGTCTCGCCGCTAATCAGAATCAAGGGGTAATGCAGGCCGTCGCGGCGGCCAAGTTCGCATCAGGCAACTTGGATGCTGAAAGCGAACCAGCATTCCGCGGCGTGATCGTACAGTTGCACGATCTGATTCGTCACTGAGAGGGAGTAATGGCTGGACGAGCGGCGGTCGTATCCCTGCGCCTTGAAGCCGTCGATCTTGATCGACACGAATGCATCATTACCAGCATCGTAGAGTTCAGACGTGGTTCCGTTGAACTTCGCGGATCTGTCGCCATCGAAGCCTTGCAGCCGGTCTCCCCGAGCCTCCGCGGCGATCCGCAAATCCTGTCCAGACTCATGATCATGCACCCCGGCGATCCTCTTGCCGAACATGAAGGCGTGGGCAGCCGCAGCAACCATGGCTCGAGTGTGAGGTGACATGTCGACACCTGACATTGGCCAAGCGAGGAAGCAAGCCGCACGGCGGCTTTCTTGCCTTCCTCATGGCGAGCCGGACAGGTTGTTGCCGCTCAGTAAGCCGTAAAGCGGCACCTGAACCAACGACCGGTCTAAGGAAGCGATCAAGCCGCCGTGGATCTTATCTTCTGGGTCACTCGCAACCTTGTGGCTGCCAGTCGGCTGTCGACATAAACGGCCGTTCGCGCCCGGCAAATTGGAGTTTTGAAGGTTCGGACTGCTCGCAACGCATAGTGGTTCGCGCACTGCGTATCACGGCTCCTCTGAAACATGGGTTGGCGGCGCCCGGAAACGGCCACCCGACAAGAGTTTGTCAACCTTATCCCTGCATATTGGCGAGGTCTGGGAAGGTGAACGAATGCTTGAAGTCGGATCCCTGCTACGAAGGCTGCTTGGCGGCAGCGTCGAACACGAACGTTCAGCGCAGAAATTGAACCCGCGGCCGTTGCCCATGATTGAAACCGACTTTCGCCTGCTGGCGGAAAACAGCAACGATGTGATCTTGCGGATCAATGGGAACATGGCCCCGGTCTACGCTTCGCCCTCCGTCGAGCACGTGCTGGGTTGGACGGTCGAGGAGATGGTCGAGGGGGGTGCCGGCGGCTTCATCGATCCGCGTGATGCAGCAGCCGTCGCCGCGGTTCATGAAAGGCTTGTCACCGGCGAGGACCAGGCATCAAAGGCAAGCTTTCGCGTTCTGCGCAAAGACGGAACACCCGTGTGGGTGGAAGCCAACGCGCGCATGGTGCGCGATCCCACCACGGGCGCGGCCGGCGACCTCGTCATCGTATTCCGCGACATCTCAGACCGAAAGCGCCTGGAGGACGAACTTCTTGCCTTGTCTTTCACGGATTCATTGACGGGCCTCGCCAATCGTCGGGCCTTCGATGACGCGCTAACGCGCGAGTGGCAACGCACCGCCCGTGAAGGCTCGCACATGTCGCTGCTTCTCCTCGACATAGATCATTTCAAGCGGTTCAACGACCTGTACGGTCACCAGGCGGGTGACGATTGCCTTCGGGTGGTGGCGTCCGCAATCAAGAGCGCGGTCCAGAGGCCCGGCGACATCGCAGCCCGCTACGGTGGCGAAGAGATTGGTATCATCCTGCCGAACACCGAGGCGCGAGGCGCGGAGGTCATCGCCGAGAACGTGCGCTCGGCTATCGAAGCGCTCGCTGTTCACCACGCCGGTAACTGCAATGAGGCGCGTGTAGTCACCGCGAGCATCGGCGTTGCGACTACCTTCGCGCGTCCAGGAGGGACGATGAAGATGCCGGAGGGCCTACTGCTCGCCGCGGACGGTGCCTTGTATAAAGCCAAGCAGAGCGGCCGGAACCGTGTGTCGGCTACAGTTCTCCTGGCTGCCCGCGCCGGAGCGCATCTAGAATTCTGACATGGTTACCCGTCGCCAGTGCGACATACCCAGCTTATGTTTCCACCCCGCCCATCGTAATCCGAATGAGCGTCTGCTCTCGGCGAAGCGCGGCGAAGGCGGGGATGACCGCCTTTGGGTCTCGCGTGCAAGACCTCTCTCAAGGGCGAGCGTAGGAACGGCGCAGTTTCCGTTTTCCCGAGTCTTCGGGTCGTTCCGGGAAACTGCGAACGGGAACAGGGTAGTGGGAAGCGAAACTCGCCTGTGATCGTCAGTGTGACCGACGGGCCGCTTTCCCGCCAAGCGCTATCGGGAGTAGTCCGGGCGTTCGATGTCGGCCACGATCCCGACCTGCTCGGGTGTCCAGCCAAGCGTCTTCTTCGTCCCCTCGTTGGAGGCAGGGCCATTGTTCGCGACCCATGTCGCGAGCGGCCCGAAATGCGTCTCTGCTTCTTCGGCGGTCAGCGATCTGGCTGGCAAGCCAAGCTGGCGGCCGATCGCCTCCGCAATCTCCCGGTAGGGCACGCCTTCCTGGGCGACCGCATGATAGGCTTCACCGCGTGCGCCGCGTTCGAGCGCTAGCCGGTAGACGCGCGCCGCGTCCAGATGGTGGACAGCTGGCCACAGGTTCGCGCCGTCGCCTACATAGGCGGACACGCTCTTCTCACGTGCCACGGCGGCAAGCATGGGAACGAAACCGTGCGTCTCGCCCTTGCCGTGCACGGAGCCCGGGGTTGCGGACGACGTTGGCATTGATGCCGCGGTCGGCCAGCGCGAAGGCTGTCTGCTGGGAAGCACGCGGAAAAGTGGGCGTGACCTTGGGGCGATCGGTCTCCCTGGCCTTCTCGCCCGTGAGGTGCAGGAAGCCATCAGTGACGATGATCGGCCGCGCCGATCCGGCGAACACCTCGCCGAAGGTCTCGATCGCGGCCTTGTCCTCGGCGGCCGACTGGCCAATGCGTGAGATGAGCGAGCAATGCTGCTCAGCCGCTCGCGGTGCTCTCCGAGATCTCCAAGCGCTCGCCGGCCAAGTCTCGCATGCCAACCGCCTCTAGCCGCGCTGCGACCACATCTTTGAAGTGACAGTCGTCAGGCTTGACAATGGGCTCCTCCGCCGATGACAGAGGGGTATTCGTGTCCGTGCCCCCGCCGCAAGCCGTCATCGCCATACCGGCAGCGGATGCAAGCAACAGGGAAGCAGGCAATCCAAGCTTTCTGCGGCTCATCTAGTAAGCATAAATCACCCAATAGCTCGTTGAAATCAACGTCCATCCGAGTCGAGCAGCTTTGCAATAGAAAAGGCGAACTTGATCAACTAAACGTCCGGCGTTGACATCAGCCTCTAAACGAGCATCAGCAGCAGCCTCTGCAGCAAGGTCGACGTCGTAGAAGAAGGCTCGCTCTGCGCTCATTCCTTCGTCCATATCAAATATCTCGTATGGAGCGAGATCGAGCCGGTAAGAGCGCCCTAGTCTCTCACCTGCATAGGCCGGAAGTGCCTTACCGAAAACCACCCTCCTCGCGTGCAGCATGCAGATTGCGCTTGTTAAGACCGATTGCAGACGGAGATGAATGAGTGTTCGCTGCTGGGAGATGAAATTTGCTGGCGAATGACCGGCTCTCGGTCATCCGCAGCATAGCTGCGTCTCGACGAGCACCAATCCCGGTCCTTCGCTGGATGGCGCCTCCTCCTGAATCCGGCCGAAGCGCGCGGCTTCGGCAATTTCGTTTGCGTCTCCAGCAACCAGTTGCGGGAAACTCAATTGCGAACTGCTTTCGGGGAAGCGGGCCGGCCAGGGGCAGCGAGAAGAGCAATCCCGCCCCGCTGCCCCGCTGATAGTTCCCAATCAGGAAAGCGAGCCTCAGCGTTTCCGGCGTGCAAGCCAGCGCCACCACCCAGTCGCTGCCAGTGTGACGGCAGCCAGCCCCGACAGGAGCACCAATAGTCGCCCGATCATCCCCAGGGCTTCTCCGCCATGCAGCGGATGCAGCCAGTTCAGCATGATATCGCCTGCGCTTTCCTGGCGCCCATCGCGGAGAGCCAGCACGGCGCCGGTAGAGGGATCGAGCCATACGTTGGTCCGGGGGAAGCGTCTGCTCGGCTCGCCGCGTTGCCATAGGTTCACTCTCACCGGAGCGCTTGGGCTTGCCGGCGTTTCGATCCACGCAAGCTCGCTATCCGGGAATAACGATCGTCCACGCATGACCAAGGCGTCCAGCGGCAGCCGACGGCCGGGCTGGGGCTGCACACTCAACTTTCGCGTCACGAACAGGGGTGAAACGCTGCCTATTGCGGGTCGCACCTGGTTGGGCAGCTCCAGCATAATGCCGGTGGTGGTTACGACGATCAGCATCGCAAAGCCGGTAACGCCGGCAAGCTTGTGCACATCGTAGAGACGCCGCACGATCGCGGCACGCGGCTTCCAGTGCAGCGCCCGCCGCCACTGACCCGATCGCGGCCACCAGGCGACAAGCCCGGTGACGAGCATCGCCAGCATGGCGACACCGGCGATCCCCATGACGACCTCGCCTGTTGTGCCTGACAGCAGCTGCCAGTGGAGTGCGTATATCCAAGTTGTCGGATATTCGCCCCAGAATCCCGCCCTGATGGTGCGCAGGTCGCGGGGATCAAGCCACAACATCAGCGGCGCGAAAGCCCGGTCCCGGGTCTCGACGGGTGCGTAGTAGCGTACCGGGACCGGGCCGCCGTCCGGCGTCACCTCGATGCGCCATGCGCCCGTCCGTTCCGGATAGTCTTGCCTCAGCCGGTCATAGACCGCTTGCCATGATGACGGCCTTGCGTCCGCAGGCACGGCCCGCAGGGCCGCCACCAGCGCGTTGTCGATCTCGGTATAGAAGACCAGCACGCTGCCGGTCAGCCCTGCCAGCGCGAACAACAGCCCCAACGAAAGGCCGAGCCAGAGATGTACGCGCCGCGCGGCAACGCGCCAGGATCGTTCCCGGCCTGCGCCTCCCATCAGAACCGCGCCCGCACCGCGCCGAACACGCTGCGCGGATCGG
>Ga0210040_10004971_pt1 | contig 17095 bp, 11 predicted proteins | sample CryGeyCG12114_NA_FD_185462 | JGI IMG/M metagenome (GOLD analysis project Ga0210040, IMG submission 185462) | Groundwater microbial communities from aquifer - Crystal Geyser CG19_WC_8/21/14_NA (SPAdes) (version 2) | ecosystem: Environmental > Aquatic > Deep subsurface > Groundwater | place: USA... | reverse complement strand
CGCAAAACCCGCACTACTAAGAAATATTGCGTACCGGCAACAAATAAACTCAGATAAGTGGGTAAGATAGATAGCAAATCTACCAAACCAAAAAAGGAAAACAGGTAACGCCGGGGTTTAGGCGAAACCCACAAACGCAGCACATACTCAATGCTAAATAAAATGGTATAAACCCACTCGGCTGTGCGGAACTGCGCATGATATTGCCGGTTTAAGGTAGCCACACTTTCCAGAATTACGGTAAGGACACTTAATAAGATGGCTATCAGCAGGGCCACATCAAAGATTTTACCGCCGTAAGTATCGGCTTCGAATATAATGCGGTAAAGCTTATTACGGAGGGTACTGTGTTTATTAAGACTCATATTATAGCTGATAAACCAAGCTTAAGTAAGCACTAATTTTATATAATAAGGCTGCCAACTTCCAATATCAGGTTATTAACAGAGAATATACTTGATTTAATTCTTTCTTAACCCTTACCTTAGAATTTATTTAAGCCAAAAAGAATTAACTGCGCTGTTGTAAGCCCATTAAAACCTTTCCTGAACAGTTTAGTACCTTTAATTTATTTTAGATTAACCGCCTCCATGCTTACTTCTGAATCAGTTTCTGCAATTTTACAGGCACCGGCCTTGCAATTTACGCAGGAATATCCGTTGCAGCACCTGTTAACCGATAGCCGCAAAATATTACACCCGGCCGGTTCTGTATTTTTTACGATTAAAGGCGCTTTCCATAATGCCCATACTTATTTGCCTGCGCTTTATGCCCAAGGCGTGCGGCAATTTATTGTGCAAGATATAACCGAAATACCAGGCGTTAAACATCCCGACGATTTAAGAAAAGTTTTGCCGGCAGCCAACGTGTGGCAGGTAGAAAGCAGTTTGCGGGCGCTACAACAACTGGCGGCTTACCACCGGAGCCAATTTAATTTGCCGGTTTGGGCCATTACCGGTAGCAATGGCAAAACCATTGTTAAAGAATGGTTGGCGCAATTACTAAGTCCGGATGAACTGATTTGTAAAAGTCCGCGGAGCTACAACTCGCAGGTAGGAGTGCCACTATCGGTATGGCAATTAAATGCGAGCCATTCCTTGGGTATTTTTGAAGCTGGTATTTCTCGGCCCGGCGAAATGGTTAATTTGGGGCCAATCATTCAGCCCACTTTCGGAATATTTACTAATATTGGTACGGCGCACGACGAAGGCTTTTCTTCGCGCGCCCAAAAAGTAGCCGAAAAGTTAATCCTCTTTAGCGGCGTGCAGCGCTTGTTTTATTGCCTCGACCATGCTGATATTCACGAAGCGGTTTTGGCACAAGGAATACCGGTTTTTACCTGGTCGCGCCACCAAGCTGCCGATTTACAGATTATTAGCTGCCAGGTATCGGGTCAGCAAGCTAATATAATTTTTTGGTTTGCGGGCAAAGAGCACGCCCTGCTTTTGCCTTACGCCGACGAAGCTTCTGTAGAAAATATATTATACTGCCTGGCAGTGATGCTATGGCGCGGCGTACCAATCGAAGAAATTCAGCACCGGTTAAACAAACTCGCGCCCGTAGCCATGCGCCTGGAAATGAAAGAAGCCATTAATAGCTGCTATTTAATCGACGATACGTACAACAACGATTTAGGTGGCTTGGTCATTGCCCTCGATTTGCTGCTACACCAGCCCCGGCGCGGTAAAAAAACTTTAATTTTATCGGATGTCCTCCAATCGGGACTTCACGAAGAAGCGCTTTACCATCAGGTGGCGGACGTGGTAAAAGCCAAGCAAGTAGATAAACTCATCGGCATTGGCCCTACTATTGTCCGGCATCAAGCTAAATTTAACCTGGAGAAGTATTTTTATTCGGGCACAACGGAATTTTTAAATAATTTCCGGGCAGATGAGTTCCGGAACGAAACCATATTGGTAAAAGGCGCCCGCGTTTTTGCTTTTGAAAATATTGTTGCGGCCTTTCAGCGGAAAGTACACGGCACGGTGCTGGAGGTAAACCTGGATGCGCTGGTCCATAACCTGAATTATTACCGGGCTAAGTTGCAGCCCCAGACCAAAATAATGGTAATGGTAAAAGCTTTTGCTTATGGGAGTGGCTCCTACGAAATTGCCAATATCCTGCAGTTCCACGGGGTAGATTACCTGGCGGTGGCCTACACCGATGAAGGCGTGCAGCTCCGCGAAAACGGTATTAGTTTACCCATTATGGTTATGAATCCTTCGCCGGACAGTTTTGCCAAAATACAGCAGTACCACCTGGAACCCGAAATATATTCTTTGGAGATTCTACAGGCTTGCCGCGCCGCTACGCAAAGTCAAACCACTCCGCTTTTTATTCATTTAAAACTAGACACGGGTATGCACCGGTTGGGTTTTGCGGCTATTGAACTGGAATTACTCCTGCAAACCCTGCAAGAATCGCCGCAACTGCTGGTAAAAAGTACTTTTAGCCATTTGGCTGGTGCCGATGAAGCTTTGTACAATGATTTTTCGCAGTTGCAGATACAGCAGTTCCGGGAGATGGCGGCACAACTGGAAGCAGGATTAGGTTATCCGGTGATTAAACATATTTTAAATTCAGCGGGAATTGTGCGGTTTCCGGGGCATCAACTAGATATGGTGCGGCTAGGTATTGGTTTATACGGCGTAGAAGCTACCGGGCAGGAGCAGGAAGGTTTGCGTACCGTAGGCACACTTAAAACAACGGTGTCGCAGGTAAAAATAGTGCACGCCGGCGATACCGTGGGCTACAGCCGCCGGGGCATAGCTGCCACAAATAAAAAAACGGCCACCATTGCCATTGGCTACGCCGATGGCTACGACCGCCGTTTTAGTAACGGCGTAGGCAAAGTGCTGATTAATGGCCAATCGGTACCCATTATTGGCAACGTATGCATGGATATGTGTATGGTGGATGTAACTGGTTTAGAAGTAAAAGCCGGCGATGCGGTAGTGATATTCGGTGAAGAACAAAATATTACCGCAATGGCAGCTGCTATTGGTACCATTCCCTACGAGCTGCTTACCAACGTAAGCGCGCGGGTAAAGCGGGTATTTTACACCGAATAGATAGACTTTATATCCTATGGAAATATTAAGTACCCGGAAAGATTATATTTTTTATGCTGCTTTCGCTATTATAATAATTATTTCTGTTGTGCTGCGAATATACCGCATAGATTACTATCCGGCAGAGATTGACCAAGACGAGCTTTCTAACTTGTACGATGGCTATTCTATTATTCAAACAGGAGCTGACCGCTGGGGAATGAAGTACCCTGCTATTTTAAGAGCTTTTGGCGATTATGATTATCGCCCACCTCTTTATGCTTGGTTATGTGCCCTAAGCATTAAAATATTTGGCTACTCTACTTTTGCCGGTCGTTTTCCTTCGGTTGTACTCGGCTGTTTATCGCTACTGATTATTTACTTTACGGCTAAACGAATTGGAGGGCCATTGTTCGCTTTGCTTTCTTTGCTGTTGGCCGGTTTATCGCCGTGGCATATGCTTTTCTCGCGCATAGGCCTTGAGAGTTCCATTCTCCATTCTTTTTTTACGATTAGTGCTTTTTACGTTTGGCTAACAGCTAAAGCCAAGCAATACAGTACTAAGTATTTAGTTTTATTAGGCTTTGTAATAGGATTTGGTGCCAATGCTTACCAAGCCGGTAAGTTGATATTTTGTATCTTGGCACTTATAGTTATGGTAGATGTTTATATACATGCTGTTAGCACATTAAAAAAAATTAGCTTATTTGCTTTAAGCTGTTTGCTAGGGGCTGCGCCACAGATTTTTGTCGCTGTAACCATGCCGGAGCATTTCTTTGCGCGGGCAAATGAAACCATGTTTAGCTTTTCCTTTTCTTTTCATTATTTTAATACTTTCTTAAGAAACTTCTGCTGGAACTTATCGCCTGATTTTTTATTCTTCAGCTTTGGCGAACACAACTATCTAACAGTAGGGCGTCTACTAACATTTGAATTCTTTTTCTTCTATTTAGGCCTATTCTTTTTTTCTAAGTTGTTTAAGAAATCGCCAGTATTTCATCCGGTTTATTTATATATTTTTATAACGCTCTCTATTATACCTGGTGCCCTTACTAAAATAAACCCCCACGCTCTCAGAATATCGGGTTTAAATAGTTTATTGCCCATGGTATCGGCAGCCGGAATAATTTTTGTGTACCGGCAAATTCCCAAGCCCTCAGTACGCTACCTGTTTTTGTTAACAACAATTGGCTTGCTGATTTTAAATTCTATATTTTTTATAAAGGATTTTGTGCAATCCGAGCACTTAAGGACTTTAGGTTTTCAAAACTTTTTGGTGCAAATGGCCACGAGGGTTAACCAGTATACGCCGTATTATTCCAGAATTTACATCGAGGATTTTGGGAATCAGCCTTATATTTATATTGCCAATTATTGCCATATTACGCCAGCACAATTTCAAGGAGCAACCAAACAAATTCGGAACATAGGTTGGGATCATTTTATTCAGCTTGATAAATATTTCTTTCTGAAGCGCAACCAGATCGAAGAAATAGCGCAACAATCGGAAGATAAAAATTTGTATGTCTTACTCGCCCGGAATAATAGTCTGAAACTAATTGATAGTCTGAATACCTCTAAAACACCTTATTATTTCTACGAAAAGTAGCAGGGGGTAATTTCACAGACTCTAAATGATAGGAAAGCACAGATAAATACGAATAAAATTTAATTATGCAATTCCGGCAGCATTTTGGTTGAGTAATACTGCTTTAAATAATAAATAGTTTACTTACCTGCCTTATCCGAATTTCTAATAAGAGCCTATTTAAAATTTAAAAATTGGGCTATATACTTTATAAAGAGCGTATTTACTATAAATTTATAAAAAGAAAAAGTCACTTATTGCCATTCAACTCCGTCATTCTGGAAGAATCTTCTGGGTTACCTACTCAGAAGATTCTTCCAGAATGACGGTTATCAGTAGGATTTTCAAAATTTAAACATGCTCTAAAACAAAAGCCACCAAACAAACATGTTAAGTGGCTTTTGCTAATAAACAGAAGTTATTTACTTGTCTTTTTTTACACAATTAGGTACTTTTTTGCCGTCTTTGGTTTTCATTCCTTCTTTTTCGTAACCTTCCCAGCAAGGATCTTTTTTTGTATTTTCTTTTTTGGTTGGCATAGCATTCTTATTTTGGTTTATTAAACTTTACGGAAAGAATTAGTTAATCGGTTTATTATCTTAATACGAATTGCTATAGCGTTCAGGCTTTCTATAAAAAAGCTTACGTGGTTAAGTACTGCTCTGCCGATTGGGGAAGTACAATAGTTATTATAGACAACGTCTTAACTTATCGGAAATAAAAAAAATGAAAAAACCACCCCCAGACCCCTCCTTGAAAAAAGGAGGGGAGCTCAGCCGTCGGATCAGCATCTGCTTTTCCGAAAAGTTGTGTCGCTGTCTATAAGTAACGTTATACAACCATATTTTTATTTGTAAACCAGTATATAATTGAGCTTAAATATTTGTTTTGTAGAATATTTTAACTAGGTAAAAGCTGCCTGTTATACTTGTTTTGTAACCGTTGCTACTTAAAAAAGGTAAGAACAAGTAAAACGAACCTCAGTTTAAGCTGCCTATAAATGCTATTTGTTATGAATTAAGGTAAATAGGAATACGACGATATTCTTACAGTTATATTATTTAAATATACTTTAATACCAAAAATAGGGCTTTATGCTGTTAAAATTACTTAAATGATTTTTTGCTCATGAAATGGATCTTTTATTTATATCTGCTCAGTACTTTTTTATTTTATGGCTGTAACCTACGCGAACGGGAAACATCGGTGCAAAACAAGGAAACGGAACTGGCGCAAAAAGAACAGGAGTTAACCTTAAAGGAAAAAAGTTTGCAGCTAAAAGAAGAAGAATTACTCAAAAGGGAGCAGCAAATAGAGAAACAAGTTGATAGTACGGCCCAGCAGGATAGTGCTTTTATTTATAACCCCAACCTGATTGGGCAGTGGAATGCCAAGATGACCTGTATCGAAACAACCTGTGCCGGTTCGGCCATTGGTGATACCAAAACCGAAACCTGGCAACTAGCTTATCAAGACAATCATATTATTGCCAAAGCCATGACCGGTGAAAACATGATTAGAGTCTATACCGGCACTTACAGCAATAATACACTCGAATTAACCGAAAACGTAGAACTTTCGCCATCGGCCCCGGCCACCAAAATGTTGGTGCGCTTAACCTTATTAAATCCAAACACGCTAGAAGGCCAACGCGAAATCATTCGGGCCGGCGACTGTAGAATTATTTATTCTTTACAGCTAAATAAGTAATAAAACATTTATAAGATAAAGTAATGGTATTATTAAGTGAGCTAAACTTTGAGCTGCCTTTACGTAATCCGGTAATTATATTTTCACTGGTACTTTTTATTATATTGTTTGCTCCTATTTTATTCAATAAAATAAAAGTGCCGCCCATTATAGGATTAATTATAGCGGGTGTTATAATTGGGCCGTATGGGTTAAATTTATTACTACGCGACAGCAGTATAGTACTGTTTGGTACGGTAGGACTTTTGTACATTATGTTTACGGCCGGTTTAGAAATAGACCTCGAAGAATTTAAAAAGAACCGCGTTAAAAGCCTGGTATTTGGTATTTATACTTTTTTGGTTCCTATAACTATAGGTTCCGTGGCGGCCTATTATATATTAGCGTTTGATTTGCCGGCCGCGGTGTTGTTGGCAAGTATGTTTGCCTCCCATACCTTATTGGCGTATCCTATTACCAGCCGGTACGGCATTAACCGCACCCGGGCCGTTACGTTAACCATTGGCGGTACTATTATTACCGATGTGCTGTCGCTGTTGGTTTTGGCCGCTATTGTGGGTATGTACAAAGGCGATATAACAAGTGCTTTCTGGATTAGGCTGGGAGTTTCGTCGGTTATTTTTGCGGCTATTGTTTTTCTGGTATTTCCTATAATTGCCCGGTGGTTTTTTAAGAAGTTCGACGATAATATTTCGCAGTATATTTTTGTGTTAGCTATTGTATTCCTGGGCTCGTTTCTGGCCGAAGTGGCCGGCTTGGAAGCTATTATTGGGGCTTTCCTTTCGGGACTGGCCATTAATCGTTTTATTCCACATTCTTCTCCGCTCATGAACCGCATCGAATTTGTGGGTAATGCTTTGTTTATTCCTTTTTTTCTGATTGGCGTAGGCATGCTGGTTGATTTTAATGTGCTGTTTAAAGGCTTGGGCGCTTTAAAAGTGGCCAGTGTTATGATTGTAATGGCGGTGGTGAGCAAATATATAGCCGCCTGGTTCACGCAAAAAACTTTTAAACTATCCGACTCTGAACGGCAAATAATTTTTGGTTTAAGCAATGCCCGCGTGGGTGCCACCCTGGCCGTGGTATTGGTGGGTTACAATGTTATTCTGGGGGAAACCCCGGCCGGTGATCCCATCCGGCTTCTGAACGAAGATGTTTTAAACGGTACCATTTTAATGATTTTGGTTACCTGTACCATTAGTTCGTTTACCGTAGAAAAAGCTTCGCAACGTATAGCTTTGCAGGAAAATGCAAAATCCAATGCTGCCGAGGATGAAGCCGACGAAAAAATATTAATTTCATTGGCTTATCCTGATACGGTAAATAACCTGACCGACCTGGCTTTACTCATAAAGCCTCATAAAAGTAAAGCGCCTATTTATGCTTTGCACGTAAGAGATGAACAAGATACTTCCGAGAACAACCAGGCTTTGGGCAAGAAAATGATGGAAAATGTTATTAAACATGCCGCCGCTACCGACCATACCGTGGTGCCCATTAACCGCTTTGACTTAAATATTAGTAACGGCATTATTTACACCGTAAAAGAACATAACATAACCGATTTAATTATAGGTATGCATAAATCGGTTCATGCTGCCGATGGGTTTTTTGGGCCGGTAACCGAAAGAATATTAGCGCGCACCCCCGAAACCATTTTTATTTATAAAGCGGCTCAACCTATTAATACCCTTAAGCGCATTATTGTGGCAGTGCCGCCTAAGGCCGAGTACGAACACGGCTTTCAGCATTGGTTCAACCGCATCCAAACCATTTCCAGGGCAACCGGCCTGCCGCTGTTTATGTACGCCGAAACAACGACTGCTAAAATGCTGCGGCAAATAAACGAAAGCGAGAAATCGCCGCTCAATATTGTTTTTGAGCCCTTCGATAATTGGGAGGAGTTCCTTATTTTTAGTCGCGAAGTAAAACAGGACGATTTATTTATTATTATCTCGTCGCGTAAAGGGCACCTTTCTTTTAACCCCGAAACCGAAAAATTGCCTTATTACCTAACTAAATACTTTGCGCAGAACAGCTATATTATTCTGTATCCCGAGCAACTGGAAGGCCTGGATAATGCTAACCTAAAACCCTTGGAAGAAAATGCCGAATTAATAGATAAGGCCGGTAGCTACGTTAAAAATATATTTACTACCGGCGATAACAGAAATAGCTAAAATTAAAACTTGCGTCACAGCATTTACATTTAGAATGACAAGATGCTTTTCCTCGGGCTTATAACTATTGGGCCTAAGTGCTGGTAAAAGCTAATTATGGCTTTAGCCAAATTAACTTTTACATTTTATAAGCACGTGGCATTTATCAATATAAATAAAGCAGAAGCGCAATAAATTAGTCTTTAAAATTGGTATATTAATTGCCTGCACTCTTAAAAACCAATCAGGTATGAAGGAGATAGCAGTTACCAATTATTATTGTATAATGGCCATATTAGTAGTTACTATAAGTGCCTGGGGAATTTATAACGATTGGGTAGGCCGGAAAGACAAAAACTGAATTTTAAATATAACGCTGCAAAACAGCTTTCAGGCTAAAGCGCTAAAAATGAATGTTCGTTCCATTCTGGACAAAATCAATAAAATTGATTTAAGTAGGTTAGCTAAAACTAATCTCTATTTATAAAACGTTTTTCCAGATCCGAAAGAGTTCTTAAGTCATTTGGCTCTGAATCCGATCTAACAAGGCTTTGGTTGCTTTTATACCTTCTACCTCGCTCAAACGCGAACCCTCGTATTCTATGCCTACAATGCCTTTCCAGCCAGCGGCTTTAATCATTTTAAACATGCGCTGGTAATCAATGGTGGTTTCGTTGCCGCTGGCATCAAAATCATAGGTTTTGGCACTTACTCCTTTGGCAAAAGGTAGTAATTCCTGCACACCTTTGTAGCGATCGTACTTTTCGGTAGAACTAATGTTAAAATTACCGAAATCGGGTAAGGTGCCGCAATATTTATTGTTAACGCCTTTTATCACCCCGGCCAACCATTCGCCGTTCGATGAATAGCCGCCGTGGTTTTCCACGATAACATTAATTTTATGCTGTTGGCCGTAAGCACTTAGTTTACTCAGGCCTTCAATAGCTGCTTTTTGCACTTCTTCTTGGGTGCCTCGTCCGGCGGCATTTACCCGTATAGTTTTGCAGCCTAAATATTTAGCGGCATCTATCCATTTATAATGATTTTCTACGGCTTGGTTGCGTTTAGCCATTTCGGTATCGCCCAAGCTACCTTCCCCATCAATCATGATCAGGTGGTTCGTAATACCATTATCGTCGGTGCGCTTTTTCAGGTCTTGCAGGTAACTGGTATTTTTCTCCTGCTTCTTAAAAAATGGGCTCACGTACTCTACTATACTAATGCCAAACTCCTTTTTTGCTTTTAGCGGAAAATCCAGGTTATCGAGTTCACCGGCTTGTAAGGTTTTGTGCAACGACCATTGCGCCAGCGAAATCTGGAAAAAAGGTTTTTTACCCTGCGCGGCAGCTTGGCTTAACGAGAAGCCGGGTACCGAAGAAATGAAACTATAACTAGCGGCAGCTAAGCCAAGCTTCTTTAAAAAATCACGACGATTGGCGTTCATTTATCTCTGAATGATTTAAAAGATGATGTGGTGGAATAAAAAAAGTTTACAGTTATAGAAAGCTATTTGCTATCAGTAAAGCAGTTAAAAGGGCTTACTTATTTCAAATGTAATAAAATGCCCGCTAAAATCAGAAGGGTTGATGAAATATACCTAAATAATCTGGCTCCAAAAATACTTGTACTTTCGGAACCAGATTAGTTAGGTATGCTATTTAAATAGAGATAGTTAAGCTTTGCTTTAATAAGTGCCGCCTACCGTTCGTTTGTTTAATTCGGTTTGTACCGAGAACTGCGGTAGCTTTTTAGGCACGGATCTAACCGAAGTAGTATCGGTTAAAGCTTGCATAAAGGCAATAAGGTCTTCTTTTTCCGATCCAGTTAAGTTTAAAGGCGTAGCGGGTAAGGTTTGGTGCGGCACTGCCAAGCCCAGGCCGGCTCCACCACCCGCATCGTAAAAGTCCAGCACCTGGTTAAGGGTAGTAAATGCACCATTGTGCATGTAGGGAGCTGTAACCGCGGCGTTGCGTACCGTAGGCGTTTTAAAAGAAAACCGGTATACCTCGGCCGGAATAACCCCAGCTTTGCCAATGTCGGCATCGAGGGTAGGATGGGTAAAATCAGCGGTGGTCGTTACTCCTAAAACTTCCGATTCACTTTCCAGATAACGCGGCGGTACGGTACCGTTAAAGATAGGCGCAAAATGGCAGGTGCCACAAGCGGCTTTCCCCATAAATAAATTAAATCCCCGTTTGGCATGCTCATCCAGAACCGCAGTTTCCCGCCGCATATATTTATCAAAAGGAGAGTTGAGCGCTACCAAACTTTGCACATAAGCCGCAATAGCCCGGTTAATGGTATTGGTATTAAGTAAATTATCTTTCTGTTGGGCAAAAGCCCGTTTAAACATTTTCCTATACTCCGAACTTCCCTGTAGCTTCTGTACCATTGCTTCGTAATCTCCGTGCAGTTCTTCTGATTTTACTACTACATCGGGCACCTGATCCTGCAAATATTGGGCGCGACTGTCCCAGAAATAAGCCGTGCTGAATACCGCGTTGAGCAAAGTAGGGGCGTTGCGGCTTACGTTGCCTTTAAAATCAAAAGCGACGCTCCGGGCCAGGCCATCGGCAAAGGCTTTGTCAGGGGAATGGCAACTGGCACAAGACCGCTGGTTATTAGCCGATAATACCGGATCGAAGAAAAGCACTTTACCTAATTCTAATAAATCGGAGCTGGGCGTTTCCCGGTCTTGCTTGGCGTAGTAAGCGGCCTGCAAAAAATCGCTACTAAAAATACTCGTAGCTTTATCGTTTATGGGTTTAGAAAAAGTGGCCTCTGCTGGTATTATTTCATTTTGTAAGCGGGTAAGTGCCGCGTAACTTGGGTCGGCAAGTTCCCGGATAAAGTATAATCGATCCAGCGTTTCGAAATTGGGGTTTTGCTGTAAGTACGTTATGGCTGTTTTAAGTTTATCGGCGGCCTGATGACTGAACGTGGCCGCGGTGCCCTGGGTAGTTTTTTCATATAACGTAACGGTAGCCAATACTGGTTTTAAGGCAATAATTGTATTTTCTATTTCCCGGCCGGCTGCCGGCGCATCAAAACCGGTTATGCCCATAGCCATTACCCGCACCAACTCTTCGCGCAGACTTTCCAGCACTTGTTTGTCGGTTAGGTGTTGGTTGTACAAGCTATTTTGGAAGGTGTTGGCGTTTTCTTCTAAGGCGTAAGCCTGCACAATAACTTCTTTCGCATTTTCCGGTGAAAATTCGTCGCTAAAAAGTAATTCTTCTAAAACCTGTAAACCTTGGGCCGGAAACGTCCGGACACTTGGTTTCTGAAAAGCAAGGGTCTGGTACTTTTCTTCTTCTATTAATACTCTTGGCAAAGGAGCACCATTTAAATTTTTGGCTAATTCCGGATTTAAGTATTCCAGCAGATACTCAATCTTTTTATAAGCTTGTTTTACGCTGTAAAAAGCTGCTTGCGCCTGCGCTAATGAAACTTCTTTTTTCTTTAATAAATCGGCTACGCTTCGCAGGTGTTGGGCTTGCTGACTAAATACAGTTACCTCTTGTAAAAAGCTTTGTTGGACTTGAGCGGCTACTTCCGTTGGGGCTACTTTACCGGATTTGAAAGCTGTAGTGGTAACCCCTAAAAATATTATTGTACTTATCAGGAGTAATACCGATAATACATTGCGCTTAGGATTTTGTAGCCGGTTAAAAAGCATTATTGAAATAAAAATGAATTTAAATAATAGGTTGATTTTGCCTGAAAATGTAAGCCAAACGGCAGCTGCTATTTTACGCTTACCCGATTTTGGATTAATAACTATTGGCTAAAAACTAATCCAAAATTACTAATTTATAAATAAAGCTATTTCCCCTCTTGCAAAGGAAGCGTTCTTATATTATCACTTCTTTAAGCTTGTGTTATGCTATTGTTAAAAACTTGCCTTGGCCATAAAAGCATAGCTAGGTGAACTGTAGAGATTGTTGTTGTTGGAGAGTGATGACAAAAGCTAAAATTACGCAATTTAGCACTGGTGTATTAATTCAAGGTTAAGTTTACCGGTATAATAAAAATTTAACAAAGCAGCAGTTTTCGTAACAATAGATTAATATTAAACTAACGCTGTAGTAAAATAGGAGTAGTTATTTTGGGCATTGATTTAACCTTTTAAAATGTTTAAACAACTATGAACACTTTTTACAAAAGCTTGATTGCGGCTGCTATGGTTTCGGCAGGTGTTATAAATGCTCCAAAAGTAATGGCGCAGTCGCCGGAAGCAGCTGACAGCGGGGTGCCTAATAAAAACAAAATCGGCAGTTTTATATCGGTAAAGCCAACCGGCCAAACCAGTACCATTGTTATTCCTTCCGAAACGCATACTTTCCAGTTGCTCGCCAAATCTGGTACTACCCGTTATACGGTAGGCAGTGGCACCATGCCGGGCAACAACGACTTTACCGCCTTTGTGGGTAAGAACGGGAGCAGCAAAGAAGGTTATATATCCGTTAATCAGGAAAATAATCCGGGTGGGGTTTCTATTCTGGATGTTCACCTGAACGAGGCGGCAAACGTGTGGGAAGTAGATGCCGTAAGAAAAGTTGATTTTACGCCTTTGGTAAAAACCGACCGTAATTGTTCGGGTGGCATTACGCCCTGGGGTACTGTTCTCACTTCTGAAGAATCTTATAACTTAGGTGATGCAAACGCCGATGGCTACCAGGATGTAGGCTGGCAGGTAGAAATTGACTTGGTTTCGGGTAAAATAGTGGACCACGACGGCGACGGCAAACCCGATAAATTATGGGCCATGGGCCGCATGAGCCACGAAAATGTGGCGATTAGCAGCGACGGTGTAACAGCCTATCAGGCCGAAGATGGTGGCAGCAGTGGGGTATACAAGTTTGTGGCTAATCAACCCGGTAATTTATCGGAAGGCACATTGTATGTGTTAAAACGCGATGTAGGTGCCAGCACCGGTACCTGGGTGCAGGTGCCCAACACTACCCCAGCTGAGCGGAACACCACCAGCAACCTGGGCAGAGCAGTAGGGGGTACTAACTGGAACAGCCCCGAAGATATTGAATTTGGACCCGATGGCAAAATGTACTTTACCTCTAAAGGTAGTGGCAATATCTGGCGGTTTAAAGACAATGGCACCACCGTATCGGAGATCGAAGCCTGGGTTACCCCCAAATTGTACGATGTTCATTACGACGGCGGCACACAGGCCGAAAACTGGGGAACGGGTATCGATAATTTAACTTTCGACGGCGAAGGAAACTTATGGGCTCTGCAGGATGGCGGCCGGAATAATTTATGGGTTATTCGGCCTGATCATACACCGGAGAATCCGAAATTAGAATTATTTATGACGACACCGCGCGGCTCCGAATCAACCGGTCTTACTTTCTCGCCCGATTTTAAGTTTGGCTTTGTTTCTATCCAGCACCCTAGTGGGGCTAATACGACGGTGGTTAAAGATGCCGCCGGCAACGACGTGGTATTTAACAATGCTTCTACTATTGTGTTTGCCCGGAAACAATTTTTGGGTAAAGAACTAGGCAATAACAATGTACCAGTTGCCCAAATGATAAACGTATTTCCGAACCCGTTCGAGGGAAGTACCAGCGTAAAGATAAATTTGCCAGAGCAAGCGCAAGTAGTACTGGAAGTGTACAACTTGCAAGGAGTATTAGTAACTACTTTGGCTAATGGCTTGTTGGCAGCCGGCGAACATAATTTTGAATTCATTCCGGATGCCACTGCAAACGAAACAATGTACCTTGTACGCCTCCAGGTAAAAGACCAGGAAGCTGTTACCAGAATCATTAAAAAGTAAATTTCTGCTAATTGCTAAAAGGCTACGGGTATAAATCCGTAGCCTTTTTCATTATTCCAACTCTTAGCTCAATCAAATAGGAAATAGTATTTGTAGATGAAGTTGAAGAATGATTTTCTATTCTAAATAAAGCAATTAGAAGGAATCGGGTGTATAGTATTAAATAAAAAGAAAAATTAAGAAGAAAGTCGGCGAATGAAGAAGAGAATACTTTTACTACTTTCATTATTAAACTTAGGGGCTTTAACCCAAACATTTGCCCAGACCGATCAAGCAGCTGCTGGCGAACTGGCATCGGCTAAAACGTATTATAACGTACAAGAAGCTTTGCAGCAAAAAGCTGAGGTGTACAACTTGAATATCCGGCAGCAGAGTTACTACCAACTGCCCGCCGAAGTGGGTGAACTGGTGAACTTGCAGTTTATCAATGCCATGAAAAACAAGATTACCGATATATCGCCCACAATAGGTAAACTGCAGCAATTAAAAGAAGTAACCTTCCGCGAGAACGAAATAAGAGAATTACCGGCTGCTTTTTATAAGCTTCGGAACCTACAACAGGCTGATTTTAGTCACAACCAATTTGCCGAAGTAAGTGCGGGTTTTGGTAAAATGCGCCGCATGCAGGTATTGCATCTCCACGAAAATAAAATACGCAGCATTGCGCCGGAAATTAAAAACATGAAATCACTGCAGTACCTAAGCCTGAATTATAACCACTTAGAAATGCTGCCGGCTGAAATAGGTAAAGTAAAAGAACTAAAAGATTTAGCCTTGTCGCAGAATCAGCTACGCGAATTGCCGACAACTTTGTTTAAGCTTAAAGGTTTACAAAGCTTGGCTTTAGATTTTAACCAGCTTACCGCACTGCCTCACCAAATAGGCCAAGCTAAATCTTTGCAATCGCTGCTATTGGGGCACAATCAACTAAAAAGCTTGCCCGATGAATTGGTACTGTTAGAAAACCTGGAATTATTGGACTTGAGCTTTAATAAATTAACTGCTTTACCCGTCCATTTAAATCAATTACAAAAGCTACGCACTTTACTATTAGCCGGCAATAATTTTGCACCTGCCGAAAAAGAACGCATTCAGAAATTATTACCGCAAACTTTTATTCAGTTCTAAAAATATTATTTAAAGGAAAAAGTATCTATAAGCAGGCACAGAAGGGTTGTTTATAAATGAGTCTTGAAATTTGTTAACATTAACTTAACATTGGCCTGGTATTATTTAACATTAAGGTAATATATGTTGCGGACTTTTGCCAATCGCTAAAATCTGTCGGAACTGACTAGCCGCCTGATTTTATCTTGGTAAATAGTAGCCGGGCTGGTGCCCTTACGGTTTTAAATATTCTGATTCTGACTAAATCAGAAGTATAAACCAGTCTAGGCCATACATATTAGTACTCACGGTTAAAACCTTGGTTTATGTTCTCACCCATAAACAAAAGTTTTAGGTATTTTTACTGCCTAAAATTAAGTGTTATAGGAGCTTTAATGAGCTTCAGTACGGTTGCGCTTGCTCAAGTAAGTAAGCCTGCCGTTAAAGATTCTGTACAATCTGCTCCCAGACCGGTCGACGAGGTTCTAAAGCCTGCAGACGAAACGGTAGAATCAAAAAAAAGTTTGTGGTACGAAAAAATCTCACTCAGAGGTTATCTGCAGGTTCGCTACAACCGTTTATTCGAAACCAATCCGAAGTTAAAAACGCCTTATGACGCATCGGTAGGAGATAAAGGTGGTTTTCTGATTCGCCGGGCACGATTGGTATTCAGCGGGCAGGTACACGAACGCGTGTTTTTTTATGTACAAACCGATTTAGGTTCTACACCGGCCGGCAGCAGTACCATTCATTTTGCGCAAATCCGGGATGCGTACGCTGATATTTCTTTGGATGATAAAAAAGAATTTCGCTTTCGGGTAGGGCAAAGTAAAATTCCTTATGGCTTCGAAAACATGCAATCGAGTCAAAATAGGTTAACTTTAGACCGCAGCGATGCCATTAATAGTGGTTTGCCCAACGAGCGCGATTTAGGTCTTATCTTTTACTGGGCTCCCGAAAAAATACGTCACCAATTTAACGATTTGGTAAAAACCGGCTTAAAAGGCAGCGGCGATTACGGCGTGTTTGGGTTAGGCATTTACAACGGCCAAACGGTAAATAAAGTAGAGACTAACGATAATTTACACGTAGTAGCTCGCTTTTCTTACCCAATAAGCCTTAAAAAAGGGCAAATTTTAGAACCAGGAATGCAGGCGTATACAGGACAATATGCTGTAAACTCGGACCAATTAAGCAGTAACGAAATTAAAAGTGGTAGTTTTACTGATCGGCGAATAGCTGCCAGTTTAATTCTTTATCCCCAGCCTTTCGGTTTCCAGACAGAATACAATATTGGCGAAGGCCCACAATTTAATCCCGATAACAAAACCATTGCGGTACAATCGTTGCACGGCGGTTATGCGCAGGCTATGTACTTGTTTAAACTGCAAAAGCAAGTGTTAATACCGTTTGTAAAAGCCCAATATTACAAAGGTGGCAAGAAAGGCGAGTTAGATGCCCGTTACAGTAAAACGTATGAAACCGAAATTGGCGTAGAATGGCAGCCCATTCCGGCTTTCGAATTAACCGGGCAATATACCATTTCGGAGCGCACTACGCAGGATAATCGTAATTTAAATAATAGCCAGTTCGGAAATTTGCTTCGTTTGCAGGCCCAAATCAACTTTTAACTGCGGGGCTTAACTTTTAAAATTACTCTTAACCAGTTATTTTAATTCTG
>Ga0210040_10004970_pt1 | contig 17097 bp, 14 predicted proteins | sample CryGeyCG12114_NA_FD_185462 | JGI IMG/M metagenome (GOLD analysis project Ga0210040, IMG submission 185462) | Groundwater microbial communities from aquifer - Crystal Geyser CG19_WC_8/21/14_NA (SPAdes) (version 2) | ecosystem: Environmental > Aquatic > Deep subsurface > Groundwater | place: USA... | reverse complement strand
CCACCCGCCCCAGCGGGATGGACGCGGCCGAGGTCTGCAGGCCCGCGGGCCCGCCGGAGTTGACCGGGTCCAGCGACTGCGGGGACTCGACCACGCCCGGCAGCACCGCGTTCACCCGGATGCCGCGGGGGCCGAGCTCCAGCGCGGCACTGCGGACGAACCCGAGCAGCCCCGCCTTGGCCGCGGTGTACGGGGTGTGGCCCGCCCAGCCCACCGCTCCGCCGGCGATGCTGGAGACCACCGCGATGGCTCCGTCGGCGGGCAGCACCCGCGCGGCCGCGCGCACGGTGCGCATCACCCCGGTCAGGTCGATGTCGAGGATGCGGTGCCAGCCCTCGTCGGTGAGCACGTCCAGCGGGGCCCGCTCCAGCACCCCGGCGTTCGCCACCACGGCGTGCAGACCGCCGAGCTCGGCCACGGTGGTCGCCACCGCGGCCGCCAGCTCGGCGGTGTCGCGGACGTCGGCGGCCACCGCGATCGCCCGCCCGCCGGCCGTGGTGATCTGCTCGACCACGGCGCCCGCGTCGTACGGGTCGCCGGCGAAGGAGCCGACCGCCACCGCGTACCCCGCAGCCGCCGCACGCAGGGCGGTGGCCCGGCCGATCCCGCTGGCCGCGCCGGTGACCAGCAGCACCCGGCCGCTCACAGCATCACGTCCCCGCTGTTGGGGCCCAGCGTCTGGCCGGTGTAGAGGTTCCCCCCGGGCACGCTGGCCAGCAGCACCGCGGTGGGCGCGACCTCGTCCGGCTCACCGGAGCGTCCCAGCGGCAGCCCGGCCATCAGCGAGGAGGTCCACTCCTGCGACAGGGAGCCGCCGAGCGGGGTGTTGACCGGGCCCGGGGCGATGCAGTTGGCGGTCACGCCGGTGGCCCCGAGCTCACGGGCCAGCGAACGGGTGAAGCCGATCACCCCGGCCTTGGCCGCCGCGTAGTGGGCCATCCCGGCCCCGCCGCGCTGCCCGACCTGCGAGGCGATGTTGATGATGCGGCCGAAGCCCGCCTCGACCATCGGAGGCACGGCCGCCCGCGAGCACAGGAAGACGCTCCGCAGGTTCACCGCGATCATCTCGTCGAACATCGCCGTCGCCATCTCGGCGACGTGCGCCTCGGTGAGGATGCCCGCGTTGTTGACCACCGTGTCCAGGGGGCCCAGCGCGGCGCGTGCCTCGGCGAACATCCGCTCCACCTCGTCCTCCCGGGACACGTCGGCCTGCACCGTGACGGCCGCGGCGCCGAGGTCCGCGCACCGCTGCCGGACGGCCGCCAGCGCGGCGCCGTCGGTCCGGTCGGCCAGGCACACCCGGGCGCCGGCTGCGGCGAAGGCCACGGCGATGGCGGCGCCGATCCCGCTGCCCGCGCCGGTGACCAGGGCGGTGCGGCCGGTCAGCGGGGCCAGGGCGTCCGGGCTCGTCGTGATGGGTCCGGGGCTGCTCATGCGTGGTCCTCCAGGTTGAAGATGCGGGCGGTGTTGCCGCCCAGGACGAGGGCGCGCTCGGCGTCGGAGAAGTGGGCGAGCTCCACCCGGGACCGCTCGTAGGCCATGGTGAACAGCGGGGCCGCGGTGGCGAAGACCAGCCGCTCGGGGCCGAAGGTGGCCACGACCCGCTCGAGGAAGTCCTCGCGGTACATCCCGGTGGTGTGCACGTGGACGTTCGGGTGGCCGAGGGCCAGCTCGGCGTCGAACTGGGCCAGGCCGGAGATGTTGAACTGGCCCCCGTTGGTGAGCACGAACGGGTTGTCGGGCGTCCAGCCGGCAGCGGCGCCCAGCTGCAGCGGCTCGGCGAGGAGGTGGTAGCCCGCGGCCACCACCACGGGGACGGCGAGCTCGGCCGCCGCCTCGAGCAGCGGCCGCACCCGGCTGTCGTTGATCCGGAAGTGCTCCTCGGCCGGGTGCAGGAACAGCCCGCGGGCCCCGGCCCGGACGGCCCGCCCCAGCTCGGCCACCGCGTCCGTCCCCTCCCAGGGGTCGACCCGGCACAGGGGGACCAGCCGGCCCGCCGACTGCTCGGCGGCGGCCAGCACCGCCGCGTTCGCCGCCGCCAGGTCGCCCCGGTGCGGGTGGACCGGGGCGACCACCGCGACCGCGGAGCCGACCGCGTCGAGGCCGGCGAGGGCGGTGGCGGCGTCGAGCCGGTGGCCGAAGTGCGACGTGCCCAGGAAGACCAGCCCGTCGGCGATCACGAGAGCCCCAGCAGCACCGCGGCGTTGCCGCCGAGCACCAGGTCGGTGTCCGGCTCGTCCAGCCCGGCCATCACCACCTTCTGCCGCTCCAGGGACGGCGAGCTCACCGGTCCGTCGCTGCCGAAGACCACCCGGGCGGCACCGATCCGTTCGACGGCGGTCCTGATCTTGTCGGGGTAGGGCATGGCGGAGGTCTCCAGGATCAGGTTGGGGTGCTGCTCGGCCACGTCGATCGCCTCGTCGACGTGGAAGTAGCCGCCCATGTGGCCGAGGATGATCGTCGAGTCCGGGCAGGCCGCCGCGGCCTCGGCGATGGACAGCGGGGTGCTCAGCGGCTCGTCGCCGCAGTGGAACAGGGTGGGCACGCCGAGCTCGCCGGCCAGCCGGATGAGCGCGATGGTCGCAGCGCCGCCCGGGTGCTGCAGCGTGGAGACCGGGTGCAGCTTCAGCCCGGCGAAGCCGAGCTCGGTCACCGCCTGCCCGAGCAGCTGCTTCGAGGTCTCCAGGTGCGCCGGGTTCAGCCGCAGGAACCCCAGCAGCCGGCCCGGGTGGCTCGCGCACGCGTCGGCGATCAGCTCCAGCCCCTGCGGGTTCAGCCCCGGCAGGTCGGTCAGGGTCATCACCGCCGCCCTGTCGACGCCGGCGGCGTCCATCGCCCGGATGCAGTCGTCGGCCGACATCTTCCAGCCGAGCGACGCCACCTCCTCGATGTGCATGTGCATGTCGATGATCACGGTCGTCTCACCCTCCTCGTCCTCGTCTCCTGCGGTCAGTCCGGCGTCCGGCACGACGCCGTCCAGCTGTCGATGATCTCGGCCGCGGTGGCCAGGTCGAAACGGTGCCGCATCAGCAGCATCGAGGCCTCGTGCTGGGCCCGGTCGTCGCTGGCCACGCCGTCGCTGGCCACCACCACGTAGTAGTCGTTGAACAGCGCGTCGCGGGCGGTCGACTCCACGCACCCCTCGGTGGTGCAGCCGCAGACCACGACCGACTCGATGCCGTTGCTGCGCAGCAGCAGGTCCAGGTTCGTCCCCCAGAACGCGCTGGAGCGCCACTTGGCCACCACCAGCTCGTCCCCGCGCGGGGCGAGCTCGGCCACGATCTCGTGCCCCGCGGTCCCCGCCTCGGCATAGCGCAGGGGGTCCGCGGCGCCGTGGCTGCCCTCGTGCAGCCGCAGGTTGAAGCGCAGCTGGGCCGGGGACTCGCTGCGCCCACCCGGCAGGGTGGTCATCTGGACGTGGACGACCAGCACCCCGGCCTCCCGGGCACCCGCCAGCAGTGCCGCCACCACCGGACGCATCGGCCCGTACATGCCCAGGTCGATGCCCGGCCGGTCGAAGGCGAAGCCCGCGTCCAGGAAGTCGCGCTGCATGTCGATGATCACCAGGGCGGCCCGGCCGGGCGCGACGAGCTCGTCCAGCTCGGTCAGGACCTGCTTGCCCGAGATCTCGATCATGGTCGGCCGACCGGTCGCTCCACCACGGTCAGCTCAGGGTCGCGCTGTGGTAGTAGGAGTAGCCCGTCGGCCCGAAGTGGACGTTCTCCAGCCCGGCCGTGCTGGAGTAGACGCCGCTCACGTTCCACAGCGGGAGGAAGATCGCGTCCTCCATCAAGGTGGTGGTGATCTTCTCGTAGGCCGCCGTGCGCTGGTCGGTGTCCACCACGGTGTTGGCCTTCGGGATCGCCTTGTCGATGGCGGGGTTGCTGTAGTGGGCCCAGTTGAAGCCGGCCTTGATGTTCTGGGTGGTGACCAGGTTGTTCAGCAGGTACGGGTCGACGTCGTAGTAGAAGATCGCCGACAGGTTCTGCACGCCCTGGTTGTAGGAGGCCGCCGCGGTGGTGAAGGGCTGGGACTTCGTGGTGGAGGCGAAGCCGACCTCCTTCAGCGCGTTCACGACGAACTGGGTCGGCAGGTCGAACCCGTTCGCGGTCTGGATCAGGATGTCGAGGGTGAGCGGCTGGCCGCCCTTGCTCCGCGCGCCGTCCGGCCCGGCCGTCCAGCCGGCCTCCTCGAGCAGGCTCTTCGCCTTCTCCGGGTCGTAGGCGTACAGGGTGTCGTTGGCCGCGACGTAGCCGGGTGTGCTCGGGGTCAGCACGTTGAAGGCGGCCGTGTAGGCCCCGCGCAGCACGCCCTCGTTGAGCTTCTTCTGGTCCACGGCGTGCAGGATGGCCTGCCGCACCCGCAGGTCGTCGGTCGGGCCCTTCTCCACGTTCAGGGGGTAGCCGTACGGCTGGCCCGTGGAGGGCACGTCGTAGTGGGTGAACTGCGGCGTCTGCTTGATCGTGGCGATGGTGTCGGGGTCGAGGTTCATCGCCATCTGGATCTGGCCGCTGCGCAGGGCGTTGTAGCGCGCGTTGGTGTCCAGCAGGATCTTGAAGGTGAGCTTCTCCAGGGTGGGAGCCGCCGCCGGCCCGAAGGCCTCGGGGCCCCAGACGTAGTCGGGGTTCTTCTCCAGCCCGATGTGGTCCTGGGTGACGTAGTCGACGAACTTGAAGGGGCCCGTGCCCGTGGGGTGGTTGGCGATCTCGTCGCCGTACTTCTGCAGGGCGGTGGGGGACTGCATGCCGAAGACGATGCCCGTCATCTCGTGCAGGAAGGCCGCGTTGGGCTGGCTGAACACGACCTTCGCGGTGTGCGCGTCGACCACCACGGTCTCCCGGTAGGGCCCCAGGGCGCCGGCGGCCGAGCGTGACTTGGTGGCCGGGTCGACGATGTGGTCGAAGGTGGCCTTGACCGCCTTGGCGTCGAACGGGGTGCCGTCGTGGAACTTCACGTCCTCGCGCAGGTGGAAGGTGTAGGACGTCGCGTCGTCGGAGACGTCGTAGCTCGTGGCCAGGCCGGGGTGGAAGACGTTGTTGCCGGAGCCGTCCGGCAGCCACCAGAACAGCGGGTCGAAGATGTGGGCGACCATCATCGACACCATGGCCAGCCCGGTCGCGGCTGGGTCGAGGGAGTCGGGCTCCTGGTAGACGCCCACGGTCAGGCTCGTGGAGCCGGTGCCGGAGCCGCCCCCCGAGCCCGCCCCGCCCCCGGAGCCGCTGCCCCCGCCGCAGGCCGCGAGCAGGGAGCCGCCGCCCAGGGCGAGCAGCCCGAGGCCGCCGGCCCGCAGCAGGCCGCGCCGGCTGAACGGGGCGCCGACCGACGCGGTGGTGAACGCCGCCGCCGGCTCGGTGGCGGCGGGCGGGACGGGGGAGAGGTGGGTCAGGTGGTCGCTCACGATGTGCTCCTCAGCAGGAAGTGGTGGTGGCCGCGAGCGCCCCGGTGCGCCGGTGTGGAGGTGGGTGCCGGACCCGCGGGTGGGCGGGCCCCTGTCAGGAGTGGACAGGTCAGGAGTGGACTGGTCAGGAGTGGACTGGTCAGGAGTGGGCTGGTCAGGAGGTGGGGCGGTCGAGCGCGCGCACGGCGAGCTCGGCGTGCAGGAGGGCTCCCCGGGTCATCACCCGGTCGTCGAAGCGCGCCTGCGGGCTGTGGTTGCTGGGCGCCTGCCGCGGGTCGGGCGCCATGGTGGCCCCGAGCATCACGTAGCTGCCGGGCACCGCCTGCAGGACGCGGGAGAAGTCCTCCGAGCCCGGTTCCGGGTTCGGCATCGGCAGGAAGGCGTCCTCGCCGAAGACGTCGGTGACCACGTCGGCCAGGAACTGCGCGTGCCCGGGGTCGTTCACCGTCGCCGGGTACTCCCGGACGTGCCGCACGTCGACCTCGAGCCCGTGGGCCAGTGCGACGCCCTCGCAGACCGCGGTGGCCAGGCCGCCGATCGCGTCCCCGCTCTCCTGCGAGAACGTCCGCACCGTCGCGGAGAAGGTCGCCTCGTCCGGGATGATGTTGGTCGCGGTCCCGCCCGCGATGGTGCCGACCGTGAGCACCACCGGGTCGAAGATGTCGAACCGCCGGGTGATCATGGTCTGCAGCGAGATGATCATCTCCGCCGCCGCGGTGATCGGGTCCCGGCCCAGGTGCGGCGTCGAGCCGTGCCCACCCCGGCCCTGCACGGTCACCTGGAGCCGGCTGCTCGAGGACATCATCGTGTGCCCCCGCGTGGTGAACACGCCGTTGGCCGTGGCGCCGGAGCGGACGTGCATCCCGTAGGCCGCGGACACCTGCGGGCCGGCAGCGGTCAGCACGCCCTCGGCGATCATCGCGCCGGCCCCGTCCCAGCCCTCCTCGCCGGGCTGGAACATCAGCACCACGTCGCCGGCGAGCTCGGCGCGGTGGGCGGCGAGCAGGCGCGCGCCCCCGACCAGCATGGCCATGTGCAGGTCGTGGCCGCAGGCGTGCATCGCCCCGTCGACCTCGCTGCTGAAGGCCTCGCCGCTGCGCTCCTGGACGGGCAGGGCGTCCATGTCGGCGCGGAGCAGCACGGCCCGGCCGGTGCTGCGGCCACCGCGGAGCACGCCGGTGACCGAGGTGACGTCCCGGCCCACGCTGAGCTCCAGGCCCAGCCCGTCGAGGGCCTCCAGCAGGGTCCGCTGGGTCTCGGGCAGCTGGAGGCCGATCTCCGGCCGGCGGTGCAGGCGGTGCCGGAGCTCGTCCATCTCCGGGCCGAGCTCCTCGGCGTCGGAGCGCAGGCTGCTGCTCGTCGTCATCAGGACCCCCTCTCCTCGATTTCGGCTCAGGTTATGGTTCCGTCTGTTACGAGTTGGTTTCGTCCCTACAACCGTCCACAGAACGCCCCGATCTGAAGGAATCGACCATCCTCACTGATGACGACCGGATGCTGATCGGTGCCCTCCAGGTGGCGCCGCGGGCCTCCTGGGCCGACGTCGGCGCCGCCCTCGGGGTGAGCGCGGTGACCGCGGCCCGCCGCTGGGAGCGGATCAGCGGGAGCGGCGTGGCCTGGGTGACGGCAGCTCCGGGGATGAGCCGCCGCGCCGAGCAGTGCATGGCCTACGTCGAGGTCGACTGCCTGCCGGGCCGGCGCACCGAGGTCGCCGCCGAGCTCGCCCGGCACGAGCTCGTGGTCACCGTGGAGATCACCACCGGCACCGCCGACATCCTGCTCACCATCGCCGCGGCCGACCTGCTGACGCTCTCGCACTACCTGCTCGACCACCTCGGCGCGATGGAGCACGTGCTGCGCACCCGGGCGCGGGTGGCCTCCAAGATCTACACCGAGGGGTCGTCCTGGCGGCTCGTGGAGCTGGGTGAGGACGCGCTGCGGATCCTGGAGCGCTCCGTCGTGCGCCCCGACGGCGAGGCCGGCGAGGAGTCACCCGCCTCCGCGCGCGACGTCCGGCGGCTGGCCGGCCTGCTGACGGTGAACGGCCGGGCCTCCTACGCCGAGCTCGCCGAGGCCACCGGGATCAGCGCCACGACGGTGCGGCGCCACGTGGGCCGGCTGCTGCAGAGCGGGACGCTGATCCCGCGCACCGACCTCGCCGCCGAGCTGTCCGGCTCACCGGTGCAGGTCTACCTGTGGGCCGACGCGCCGGTGGAGGGGCTGCCCGCCACGGCCGGGGCCATCTCGCAGCTGCGCCAGGTCCGGCTCTGCGCGACGGTGTCGTCGGCCCCCTGCATGGTGCTCTGCGCCTGGCTGCACACCGTCGAGGAGGTGCACCGGCTGGAGCTGGCGATCGCCCGGCGGCTGCCCCAGGTGCGCATCGTCGACCGGCTCGTCGTGCTGCGCACCGTGAAGAGGATGGGGCGGTTGGTGGACAGCCACGGCCGGGCCGTGGGCGTGGTGCCCATCAACATCTGGGACGACTCCCTGGCCCACGGCCCCGGCCCGTCGGCGCTCGGCTGAGCCCCGGGCTCCCCGCACCGCCGGACCCCCCTGAAGGAATCCGCCACCGCGCCCGCGACCGACCCCCGGTCGGTCCCCCCGGCAGGCCCGCGGCGGGCGCTCGGCGGCCGTCGCTGACACCTGGTCGGAACATCGCGGGTCTAGACATCGGCTCATGGCCTTCGTCCTGCGCCGACTCCTCGCCTCCATCCCGGTGGTCGTGGGCATCACCGTCCTCGCCTTCCTGCTGATCCACCTCGTCCCCGGCGACCCGGCCCAGGCGATGCTGTTCGGCTCCAACGCCAGTCCCGAGCAGATCCAGCAGCTGCGCGACCAGCTGGGGCTGACCCAGCCGCTGTGGCACCAGTACGCGACCTTCCTCGGCGAGCTGCTGCACGGCGACCTCGGCACCTCCTACGTCACCCACAACCCGGTCGCCCACGAGCTGACCTCGCGGGCGCCGAGCACCCTCGCCCTGACCGGCGCGGCGATGCTGGTGGCCGTCGTGGTCGGGGTGCCGCTCGGGCTGGTGGCCGGGGTCTGGCCCGGCTCGATCGCCGACACGGCCGCGCGGCTCGTCTCCTTCGTCGGGGTGGCCATCCCCTACTTCTTCCTGGCCCTGCTGCTCGTGCTGGTGTTCGCCTTCCACCTCGGCTGGCTGCCCGCGATCGACACCGGCACCGCGGACGGCCTGGTGCTGCCCGCCCTCTCGCTCGGTTGGGGCTACGCCGCGATCCTGACCCGGCTGATCCGGGGCCGGGTGGTCGACGAGTACCGCAGCGACTACGTCCGGTCGGCCCGCGCCCGCGGCTGCTCGGAGCTGCGGGTGCTGCTGGCGCACGTGTTCCGCAACTCCTCCATCCCGGCGGTGACCATGCTCGGGCTGCAGTTCGGCAACATCCTGACCGGGGCCGCCGTCACCGAGGTGATCTTCGGCCGCCCGGGGGTGGGGAGCTTCCTGGCCAGCTCGATCACCAGCAAGAACATCCCGGTGGTCCAGGGGGCGATCGTGCTGATCGGCCTCAGCTACATCGTGATCAACCTCGTCGTGGACCTCGTCGTCGGCGCCATCGACCCCCGCACCCAGCTGAGCACGGCCGCCGCATGACCCGCGGCCCGTCAGGAGACCACCCATGAGCACCCTCGCCATCGCCCGCGCCGGCCGGGTCGCCCGCCGGCAGAGCCGGAGCCGCTCGCGGCAGCGGCTGACCTCCGTCGTGATGGTGGTCGTGCTGCTGGTCTTCCTGGTGCTGCTGGTGCACCCCGGGTCCTTCACCTCCGTCAGCCCCCTGGACAACGGCGACGACTTCCTGGCGTCGCCGGGCGGCGCCCACCTCTTCGGCACCGACCAGCTCGGCCGTGACATCTTCAGCCGGGTGGTGCACGGCGCGCAGCCCGTGCTCGCGGCCAGCCTCGGCGGGGTGCTGCTGGCCACCGTCGCCGGCGTGGTCATCGGCCTGGTCGGCGGCACGGCGCCCCGGGTGGTGAGCGTGGTCGTGATGCGGGTGGTCGACGTGCTGCTCGCGCTGCCGGTGCTGCTGATCGCCCTCATCCTGATCGCCACCATCGGCGCCGGGGTGAAGAGCATCGTGCTGGCGCTCGGCGTCGCCTACACCCCGGGCTTCGCCCGCGTGGTCGAGGCCTCGGTGCGCTCGCTCCGCTCGGTCGAGTACGTCCAGGCGGCGAAGATCTTCGGCTCCAGCGGCGTCCGCACCGCCGTCCGCCACCTGCTGCCCAACCTGATGACCGAGATCGTGGTGATGGTCAGCAGCGCGGTGGGCTGGGCCGTGCTGACCGCCACCACGCTGAGCTTCCTCGGCCTCGGGGTGCAGCTGCCCGAGCCCGACTGGGGCAGCGACCTCGCCGCCGGTGCGACCAGCCTGTCGACCGCCTGGTGGCTCTCGACGTTCCCGGGGCTGGCCATCACCGTGACGATCCTGGTGGCCAACTACGCCGGCGACTGGGTGATGACGCTGATCGACCCCGGCCGGGCGCGCTCGCGGACCCGGTTCCGGCTCCTCGGCGGGCTGCGCAGCAGCCTGCCCCCGGCGGCGGCCGTGGCCCCGGGGGAACCCGCGTCCCTGACGGCCACGTCGGCCGCCGACCACGTCCCCGCCAGCTCGAACCCCGCCGACCACGTCCCCGCCGACGTCCCCGGTCCCGTCCCGATGCCCGGCCAGGGCCTGACCTCCCAGGAGCGCGCATGAGCACCACCCTCCCGGTCGCCCGTCGCCGCGAGGTGACCCCGGGCGAGACCGTGCTGGCCATCTCCGACCTGCGGGTCGAGATCGGCACCCCGAACGGGGTCGTCCGGCCCGTCGACGGCGTCACCTTCTCCGTGCGGGCCGGGGAGACCGTGGGCATCGTCGGCGAGTCCGGCTCGGGCAAGACGATGACCGGGATGTCGGTGCTGCAGCTGCTCCCGGCCGGCGGCTCGATCGTGGCCGGCTCCATCCGGTTCTGCGGCCAGGAGCTCACCGACCTGAGCCCGGCCGCGCTGCGCCGGCTGCGCGGCGAGGACATCGCCGTCGTCTTCCAGGACCCGATGACCTCGCTCAACCCCACCCGCACGATCGGCAGCCAGCTGCGCGAGGCCTACCGCATCCACCGCCCGGGCAGCACGAGCGCCGAGGCCGACGCCCGCGCCGTGGAGGTGCTGTCCCTGGTGCGGATGCCGCGCCCGCAGGAGCGGCTCCGCGACTTCCCGCACCAGCTGTCCGGGGGCATGCGGCAGCGCGCCATGATCGCCATCGCGCTGCTCTGCGAGCCGCGGCTGCTGATCGCCGACGAGCCGACCACGGCCCTCGACGTGTCCATCCAGGCCCAGATCCTCGAGCTGCTCGACGACCTGAAGGTCCGGCTGGGGATGGGCATCATCCTGGTCACCCACGACCTGGGCGTGATCGCCGGGCACGCCGACAAGGTGGCGGTGATGTACGGCGGCCGGATCGTGGAGGAGGCGCCGACGGCCGAGCTGTTCGCCAACCCGCGGCACCGCTACACCCAGGCCCTGTTCGAGTCGATGCCCACGATGGAGCTGGACTCCCGACGGCCGCTGGCCTCCATCCCGGGCGTGCCGCCGACCCTGGTCGACCTGCCGCCGATGTGCCGCTTCGCGCCGCGCTGCCGGTTCGCCCGGGACGACTGCCGCACGGCCGACCCGGCACCGGTCGAGGTCCGGGCGGGCCACACCCACCTCTGCCTGCACCCGCGGCCGCCCGGCGACGACCTGGACGACAGCGAGCGGCTGGCGCCGGCGATCAGCGCCGAGGACCTGCGACCGGCCGGACGGCCGGGCCGCCCGCTGGTCCGGCTGGACGTGGTCGAGAAGCAGTACCGGATCAAGGACCCGGGCGCGTTCCGCCCGCGCCGGACGCTGCACGCCGTCTCCGGGGTCAGCCTGGACGTCCTCGAGGGCGAGACCCTCGGGATCGTGGGGGAGTCGGGCTCCGGCAAGACCACCGTGGGCCGGATGATGGTGGGGCTGGAGGCGCCGACCAGGGGAGCGGTCCGGTTCGACGGCCACGACATCAGCCGGCTCAGCCGGGCCGAGGAGCGCGGGCGCGCCGGCAACCTGCAGCTGATGTTCCAGGACTCCTCCGCGGCGCTGGACCCACGGATGACCGTGGCCGACCTGATCGCGGAGCCGCTGGTGGCCCAGCACCTGGGCAGCCGGAGCGAGCGGCGGGCCAAGGCGGTGGAGCTGGTCGACGCCGTCGGCCTGCCCCGGGCGGCGCTGGAGAAGCGGGCGCACGAGTTCTCGGGCGGGCAGCGACAGCGGATCGCGATGGCCCGCGCCCTGGTGCTGCGGCCGAAGGTGGTGGTCGCCGACGAGCCCGTGTCGGCGCTGGACGTCTCCATCCAGGCCCAGATCCTCAACCTGATGCGGTCGCTGCAGCGCGCCTACTCCCTCACCTACGTCGTGATCAGCCACGACCTGTCGCTGCTGCGCTACCTGGCCGACCGGATCGGGGTGATGTACCTCGGCAAGCTGGTGGAGCTCGGGCCGAGCGCGGAGGTCTACGCCGCGCCGCGCCACCCGTACACCGCCGGCCTGATCGCGTCGGTGCCGGTCCCCGACCCGGCTGCGCACCGGCAGCAGCAGGCCGGGCTGTCCGGGGAGATCGCCTCGGCCGTCGACCCGCCGAGCGGCTGCCGCTTCCGCACCCGCTGCCCGCTGGCCACCGACCTCTGCGCCGAGCAGGAGCCGGCCCTGGTCGCGCGGGGCGGCCGGCACGACGTGGCCTGCCACTACCCGCTCACCGCGTAGCGGCGGCGGACGGCGTCCCGGCCGCTGGTGCCGGTCGCTGCCACCCGATGAGTTCCCGGGCGTCGCCGGGTCTGTTGACGTGGCGGCACCTGCGTCTCGAGGGCAGGTCCCGGCACCCGATCACGGAGCGAGCGGCCGAGGAGCGACATGGGCGAGGCAGTACTGCTGGTGGGGACGAAGAAGGGCCTGTGGGTCGGCCGGTCCGACGAGCACCGCGAGCGGTGGACCTGGACGGGTCCCGAGTTCTTGATGCAGGGCGTCTACGGCCTGGGGATCGACAGCCGCGGTCCGTCGCCGCGGATGTTCGTCGGCGGCACCAGCGAGCACTGGGGTCCCGGGGTCTACTTCTCCGACGACCTCGGCCACTCCTGGACCGAGGCCCAGGGGGCGGCCGTCCGGTTCCCGTCCGACCTCGGTGACAGCGTCGAGCGGGTCTGGCAGATCCAGCCCGGCGGCGACGCCGAACCGGACGTGGTCTGGGCCGGGACGCAGCCGTCCGCGCTCTTCCGCTCCGAGGACCGCGGCGAGACGTTCAGCCTGGTCCGGTCGTTGTGGGACCACCCGCACCGCCCGCAGTGGGGTGCCGGGTACGGCGGTCAGGCCATCCACACGATCGTGCCGCACCCGCACGACGGGCAGCGGGTGACCGTGGCCATGTCGACGGGCGGGGTCTACCGCACCGCCGACGGCGGCAGCACCTGGGACCCGGCGAACACGGGTATCAAGGCCTCCTTCTTCCCCGACCCCTGGCCGGAGTTCGGGCAGTGCGTGCACAAGGTCGCCGGGCACCCGTCGGTGCCGGACCGGCTGTTCGCGCAGAACCACCACGGCGTCTACCGCTCCGACGACGGCGGCGACCGGTGGGTCTCGATCGCCGACGGGCTGCCCGCCGACTTCGGCTTCCCGATCGTGGTGCACCCGCACCAGCCCGGCACGGTGTTCGTGTTCCCGCTGGTGGCCGACGGGGCGCGCATCCCGCCCGGGGGCAGGGCCCGGGTCTGGCGCTCGACCGACGCGGGGGAGTCGTGGGCGCCGTCCGGGCGCGGCCTGCCGGACGGCTTCTGGGCGGCGGTGATGCGGGACGCGATGACCACCGACCAGGCCGAGGACGCCGGCCTCTACCTCGGCGCCCGGGACGGGTCGGTCTTCGCCAGCCTGGACGGCGGCGACTCCTGGACCCAGATCGCCGCCCACCTCCCCGACGTCCTGACCGTGCGGGCCGCCGTCCTCTGACGGACCGTCCGACGCCACCGGTCAGCGCCCGGTGGGGGACGCGCTGCTGGTCCTGCCCCGGGGACCGGGGAGCCGGCCGGTGAGCCTGTCGACGGGCAGGGCGTCGGCGGCCGACCCGGGCAGGCCAGGATGGGCACGTGAACGCGGAGAAGGCAGCCCCACGGCTCGACCCCTCGTCGGCGCAGGACCCGCTCGTCCTGGCCCTGGACGTGGGGTCCACGGCCAGTCGCGGCGGGATCTTCGACGCGACCGGACGTCCGGTCGGCGGCCGGCACAAGGTCCAGCACGCCTTCGACACCGCGGCTGACGGCACCTCCACCGTGGACGCCGACGCCGTGGTGGACGAGGTGGCCGAGATCATCGACGCCCTGGCCAGCCCCGGGCTCACCGGCCGGGTCGGCGGGGTGGCGATGGACACCTTCGCCTCCTCCCTGGTCGGGGTGGGCGAGGACGGCCGGGCCTGCACCCCCTGCTTCACCTACGCCGACTCCCGCTGCGGCGGGCAGGTCCTGGCGCTGCGCGAGGAGCTGGACGAGGCGGAGCTGCACCAGCGCACCGGCACCCGGCTGCACTCCAGCTACCTGGCCCCGCGGCTGCGCTGGCTGCGCGAGACCGACCCGGAGACGTTCCGCCGGGCCCGCCGCTGGATGTCGCTGGGGGAGTACGTCTACCTCCGGCTCGCCGGCGTCACCGCGGCCGGCACCGCGACCGCCGCCTGGACGGGGATGCTCGACCGGCGGACGGGTGCCTGGGACCCCGAGCTGCTCGCCGCCGCCGGGGTGGAGGTCGAGCAGCTGTCGGAGGTGCGCGACCCGTCCGACCCGCTGCGCGACGTCGGCTCCTCCGTGGCGGAGCGGTGGCCGGCCCTGGCCGGGGCGGCCTGGTTCCCGGTGGTGGGCGACGGCCTGTCCAGCAACGTCGGGGTCGGCGCGGTCGACGCGTCGGCGATGGCGGCGTCGGCGGCGACCAGCGGGGCCATGCGCGTCCTGGTGCACCAGATCCCGGAGCAGCTGCCGTCCGGGCTGTGGTGCTACCGGATCGACGCGTCGCGCTCGCTGCTCGGCGGGGCGGTCAACGACGTCGGCCGGGCCTTGAGCTGGGTGGGCGCCACGGTGACGCTGGACGAGGGCTCGGACCTGGACGCGGTCGCGCAGGCCGAGCCGGACCCCGCTACGCCGCTGGTCATGCCCTACTTCTCCGGCGAGCGCAGCACCGGCTGGGCGGCCAACGCCCGGGCCACGGTGACCGGCCTCTCCCCGTCCACCACGGGTTCCGCGATCGCGCGCGGGGTGCTGGAGGGCGTGGCCATCTCCTACGCCCGGATCGCCGACCAGCTGCGCGAGGTCGCCGGCCGCTCGCCCCGGATCCTGGTCAGCGGCCGTGTCGCGCAGGGCCTGCCCTCCTGGCTGCAGGTGCTCGCCGACGTCCTGGACGCGCCGGTCGTGCCCGTCACCACCAAGCGCGCCACCCTGCGGGGGACCGCGCTGCTCGCCCTGGAGGTGCTGGCCCCCGACGTCGAGCGGGCACCGGCGGACACGGCGGAGACGCTGACCCCGGTGGCCGGTCGCGCCGAGCACTACCGCAGCCGGCGGGAGGAGTACCAGCGGTTGTACGAGGCCGTGGTCCAGCGGTAGGCAGCTCGTCGCAGCCGGGCCACCACTCTCACCGCGGGGAGCAGCAGCCGCACCGCCTGCTGGGGACCGGGAGGGCCGATCTCGGACAGCTCGTGAACCCACCGCCTCGCGGTGGTCCACCAGCACGTCTGCCTCAGATCCGATCTCGGTCGGCGGCCGGATCGGCGCGGAGCTGTGCGACCCGGTCGAGCACCTGCCTGGCGACCTCGTCCGCCTCCTCGTGCTCCCAGAAGCGCAGCACCGTCCAGCCGAGGTGGGTCAGCTGGCTGGTCGCGTCCTCGTCGCGTCCCCGGTTCGTCTCGAGCTTGCGGACCCACCAGGCCCTGTTGGCCCTGGGCACGTGCAGGTGCTGCGGGCACCCGTGCCAGAAGCAGCCGTCGATGTAGATCGCCAGGCGCAGCCGGGTGAAGGCGATGTCGATGGTGCGCCGTCGCTGCCCCGGCACCGGCCAGGCCACGCGGTAGCGCAGCCCGGCGGCGTGGAGCAGACGTCGGACGGCGAGCTCCGGCCCGTTGTCCCGCCGCCTCAGCCGGCTCATCCGGGCCGAGAGGGCGGCGTCGGAAGAGCCGGGGTGCCGACCAGGGTCGAAGGTGCGTGGTTGGTAGCCGGGGCGCGACTCGGGCACCCCTCATCGTGACCCCGAGCCCGACCAGATCCGGGTCGTCCACAGGGCCACAGGGCTGAGGCCTCGACCTCGGTCCGTCAGCCACCCTGCCATCACCGTCGCTGCCGGGAAGAGGCCGTCGGGGAGGGCGTGGTCCGGGCGCGAGGGTCAGGCGAGCCGCTCGAGCCCGGCCAGCAGCCCGGATCCGGTTGCGCCGGCGGCAGCACCAGGTGGGTCTCGGCTGGATCACGAGCATCCGGGTGCGCCTGCCCCCGCCCCCCTCGACCGCTGGGGTCGTCCTCGTGGCCAGCCCTCAGGTCGCGAGGAGGGCGGGGACGAAGATCTCCTCGCTGGTCAGCAGACGCTCCGACAGACCCTGCTCGTGGTGGTAGCGCAGGAACGTGTCGACCGCCGTGCGGTTCGCGGCGACACCGTAGGGCCACCAGTCCTCGCCGAGCAGCTCACGGTTCTCCGCGACGAGCTGGCTGAACCACGGGGTGATGACCGACATGTGCTGCTTCACGGCGTCGGCGCGGTAGCGCTGCTCGACCTCGCGCTTGGCCCGGCTGTAGGCCTCGTACAGCGCGGTGACCAGATCCCGCTCGTCGGCGAGCTCCTTGCGGATCGCGATGACGTGCATGATCGGGAAGATCCCCGTCCGGCGGAAGTAGTCGCGTTCGACGGCCTCGGAGTCGGGGAACAGACGCCGGACGTCCGTCGAGCCCTCCAGGAACGCCGTCGGGACGTCGACGGAGATCAGCGCGTCGATCGCGCCGGACTCCAGCATCGACCCGAGCGTCTCGCCGTCGGCGGCGTGGGTGATCTCGACCTCCTCCGGTCGGGGCTGCGGGATCCAGGTGAAGGCCGGGATGGGGGAGTTGACGCCGCCGACGACCCAGCGGCAGTCCGCCGGGTCCACGCCGAACTCGTCGGAGAGGATGCCCTTGGGCCACACCCCGGCGTCGTGCCCGTAGAGCGCGAACTCCCCGACCGTCCGTCCCGCGAGGTCGGCCGGCTCGGTGATGCCGGAGTGCGCATTGATGTAGATCGCGGAGTGCCGGAAGTTCCGGTTCGGGAAGATCGGCAGGGCCAGGAACGGGGCCTCCTCGGTGTCCCAGCTGCGCAGGAAGTAGGTGAGGCCGTACTCGGCGACGTCGTACCCGCCCTCGGCCATCCGCCGGAACACGTCGGAGACCAGCGCCGATGACTCGAAGGTCGCGTCCACGCCCTCGATCGGGACGCGGCCGTCGAAGAGTGCCTCTGTGTGCTCGTAGCGGTACCCCCCGATGTGCAGCTTCCGACCGCCCATGTCGTCCTCCTGTCGGGTCATCCACCGTGAACGACCATTCACCTATACGGTGGACCAGTCGGGCGCTCGCGTCAAGGCGAACGGTCGTTCACTGTCGAGGAGGGGCATGCCCAGGATCAGCGAGGCGCGGCGTGAGGCGAAGCGCGC